>Ga0208899_1001391_pt1 | contig 17130 bp, 16 predicted proteins | sample VirMetDEL_Nov_24_FD_184518 | JGI IMG/M metagenome (GOLD analysis project Ga0208899, IMG submission 184518) | Aqueous microbial communities from the Delaware River and Bay under freshwater to marine salinity gradient to study organic matter... | ecosystem: Environmental > Aquatic > Marine >... | reverse complement strand
ATCGTGGAGCTCGCTGGGATCTCAAGCTCTCCGCTTGTGGTATCGCCAGCGCCGCCGCGCGCGCGGAGCTTGAAGAAGGCGCTCGCAGTCGTCGACGAATTGTGGACGGTCACAGCGGTAAAGAGCAGATCAGCCGCGAGAGCGGAGCCGGTCTTCGAGTCGGTGAAGTCATCCGAAGAGAGATCCGTCCAGTCCGTCGAAGCGTTGCTGGAGGTGTCGACCGACGCGATATAAGCAGCGGTCCGGACTGGTTGAGTCGTATATGCAAAGCGAGCCATTTATTTTCCCTTGAACTTGTGCTCCGCCGCGTTTCCGCCGACGAAGGCGCCGAGCGCAGTTTGAAGAGCGAGTAAGACCTCGGACGAGGCTTTATCGAGGACAGCGAGAAGAGCGGTCACAATGACAGAGACCAGATAGGCCGCCATCTTCCGCCCGCCGAGCGCGGAGACGATCTTAGGTGAGATCGGAGACTTGAGGCCGGTAGACGACGGCGACGGTTGAGAGCTCGCGCTCTCTGGTTCCGACTCCCTCTCGATAGCGTCCGTCGGGACCATTGGCTCGCGCGTTTCCTTCCCATGTGGTGAAGGCGTCGGCGCCAGGCTGTCGACAGATTGTGATGTGATGCCCATAAGGTTTACGCTCCCTATCTGCCTGTGAGGCTGAATCATTCCACACGACGACGATATCACCGCTCCTCATGGCAGCGGTAGGAATGCGCCTCGACTGCCAGTCTCTCCAGAGACGATAGGTCGAGGGAAAGGTCCGCTTGCGAATCTCCGGCTTGAGGATCGCCCAGCAATAAGCGGCGAAGGCGCCGCACCAGGCGAAGTCGCCATTCTTCTCGTAGGGGTTCGCGCCGTCCTTCTTCATATTCGCGTCAGCCCACTGGAGGCCCTCGTCGCTGCGAATGTAGACGTTGATTCGATCAGCGCTGTGAGCTCCGCCGAGACCTGGCTCCGTGACGTCGAGCTCCCACTCACCCTCCGCGCGGAGAGTCGCGTCGAGCGCCGCTTGAGAGATCGCGTCCGCGAGTGGCTCCGGAGCTCCAGCGCGGTCGTCGCCTGGTCGAAGGTCGATCTGGCTCGCGAGGAGCTCGCGCTCGACATGGCGGAGGCGATAAGCGGTCTGCTTAATCTCCGCTTCGAGGTTTGAAACTTCCGCTTTGAGGCTCTTGATCGTCACTCTCATAAATATTTGTCTCCGTCATCAGAGGAAGCGCCGATCGTCCCAGAAGAGTCGGCGAGATATGCCCTGATCTGGTGACGCGCTGGCGCGGTGTCGTATGTGGTCGGCTCGATATGACCGACCGCTGACGCGACCCCATGAGCCGCCGTGAAGGTGATCCGATTCGTGGCGGTGTCGACGGAGTCGATCTTAAGCGTCGTCGGATTGTCCTCGTCGCCTGGTGGGATATATTGAACCCGATCCCCCTCCTCGAAGAGCGCGAGGTCTGTGGTGAGCTCTCCAGCCGCATCGCGTCCGCGCGTGTATGTATTCGGATCAAATTCGAGGACCGTCGCCGAGACGACCGCCACCACTTCCGCGCTCGCGTTCCACCCCGCCGCGCCGAGACCATAGTGGAGAAGCTCGACGTCGACCCCCTCGCCGGTGAGAGACTGGCGGACCGACTGAACCAGCGCTAGGCCATCGGTGACACCGTATGAGTCTCCATAGCCCTTGAAGTGAGGAGACGAGACCTCGACCATCGCGCCCACTTCGAGAAGGTGACCCTGATCGAATCCAACCGACCCACGCCAGACTCGAACGGGATCAGAGGCGAGGCGAAAGATCCGCGTGAACATCGGGCGAATAGTCGAATAGAGGTCGGAGGTGTTTTGCCCTATTGACGCGGGATCGACCCCATAGAGTTCAAGGTCCGTTGACTGGCGTTCTTGAGAGTAGGCCATAATCGCCCGCTCATTGTTAACGGTGACCTCGCCGCGAAACTTCTTCTCCGCGTCGTTCCAGTCGTATTTGAAGACGATCTGATTCACGCTCGCATCGCGCGTCCCCCATGACGGAGGAGGATCGACAAGCCAGTCACCCGCCGCGATCGTCTGGCGCACTCGTGAAGCCTGCTCCATCCCGACCGGAACACAAGTCAACTTGAGTCGCTCGTTATCGGTCCCACTTCGCCGGAGGACGATCGCGGCGCCGAGCGCTTTGAGAATCCCCTCGACGACGTCCAAGATCTCGACGTCATCACCAGAGAGCGCAAGCGTCATATTCGCAAGACGAGACGCGTCGGAGAGAGCGAGAAAGGAGTTCTCATCAATCGCGCTCGAAGGCAGGTTTAGCCCGATCGCGGAGACGTCATAGTCCCCATTGATCTGGTTTCCCCCTCCGCTCTCCAGAAGCTGAAGAATGATCTCGCCTGGAGGAGCCGCGTCGACGAGATTCGCGAGAGCGATCTTCGCTCGTCCTTCGTCTCCGCGTGAAGCCCAATCGACGATTGGCTTGAGGTCTTGAGGCTGTCTATTCGGAGGCTCATTTGCGAGAATTAAAGCATAGCCGACCGTTGTCGTCCCGTAGACCTCGGCGACCTGATGAGTGATCTTAGCGGTCTGGGTTATCTCCTGATCTGTGCGCCGATCGTAGCTTGTGATCGAGACCGCGAAGGTGCTTGTCCCCGCTGCGGTTGGGACGCCTGGGAGCTGATCAGTGACGAGGATCCTCCCCTCGCCTGGTTGAAAGAAGCCGAGCGCATAATCGCGGAGATTGTAGGCTTGCAGCTTTTGCTCGTCTTGCTCCCATGCGCGCCGGTAGAGAGTCGCGTCTCTCCTCGCGTTTTCATGCGGTGGGAGAAGGGGATACTCTCGCCGCGCTGGCGGAGACCAGTCGATTGGAAGAACCATGAGCTCGCGACCGGTCACTTCGCTGACTGGTCTTTGTGGACCGTTCGCGCTCCAGTATCGGAGATTCCTCACTCCCTCGTTGAAGAGCGCCGCCGGATGCGTCCAAAACATGATGTGAGTGCGGAGGCGAGTATCGGCGAAGGGGAGCAATCGGAGCTGAATCCGTCCGCCTTCCTCGACCAAGCGGACCGAGAAGAAGCCGCCATCGCGACCAGTGCGACCACTCGGCGCCGCCGCGTTGAATCCAGTGATAAACTCTTCAGGCCATCGGATCAGACCCTCGGCTTGTTCATAGCGTTTGATCTCTTGAGTCGGGATTATATAGCCGTGTTGATCGTTGTGAAAATCGGTGAGCGGTCCTGGATCGGGGTTGATGTCATAACCGACATTAAGACCGGCATCGATCCGATAGGCGACGATCTGAAAGCGCTCGATCTGCCCGCCCTTATTTTCGAGACCAAGATCTCCGATTCTTGGGTGATTGTCATATCGGGCGCCGTCCGCTGTGGTTAGCGTGATGTCGAAGATTTCCTCATGTTGATGGACGCCCGTTGTGTAAATCTCGGAGGTCGGCAAAGAGGCGCCGCCGTGTTGATTCCAAGAACCTATCCCGACTCCCATGAGATTCGGCTGACTGGTAGGGCTTGGCGCGTGGAGACCTTGCGCATATTCGACGATGTTCCCGACGCCCGCCTCGAAGCGGTGATAGCCCTGAAGGAGTGTCGTCTGGCGGGAGATCTCGCCTGTGAGTCCTTGATCGATCAGCGCGGTGAGCGGAACCACTTCGAGCGTCACCGCGAGACCGTCCTCGATCTGTGGAGTGGAGTCGAGGAAACCTCTCATGAGCTCGACCCAACCTCCATACGATCCATCGCTTCGCCCTGGCGAGACCCAGATCGACGCGCGGCGCCCGCGCCAGTAGCAGATTTGATCCGTCATCTCTGGCGAGTTGGTTCCGCCCAGAGAGATCAGGTGATCTTGTATCGGAGTATCGGCGAGGCCGCGATCGCTGAACGTGATGGTGGGGTTAGCGCCGCTCGTCGTCCCAGAGACGAGGAAGGTCTCGGCGCCGATATGCGCATAGTCTCCGCTTGAGTAGACCGCGCTGACGTCGCGATCGAGCTCGACAGTGATTGGGGTGGCGTCGCTATGATTGATGCCATCGACGAGGAACGAGTGAGAAGCGCCGCTCGCGCGCGGTCCGATCCGTGAGAGAATCACGCCTGGATCAGAGTCGCCTCCGTTCCGGTCGATAACGAGCGAGACCGTGATCGGCGTATATGAGGCGACGCCGCCGAGAGGATCGAGATTTGCTCCGTAGTCTGTGACGTTGACGATTGCTTCCTTGAATGTGCGAAGCGTCGCGCCTGGCGTCGTCGATAGTGCGTTCCCGATCGCGGGAACACTGGTGAGCCCTTCGGAGGAGTGCGAATAGTAGACCTCCGGAAGGCCCGCGATAACCAGCGCGAAGCGCCTCTTCTGGCTTCTATCCGTTAAGCTCATGTCCACTGCTCCTCGTAGAGCTCGAAGATATCGACCGACGTGATCGAGGTTTGAACGCAATCAAGGCGGACCATGAGCTCCAGACCTCGCGACGCGGAGGGGATCACTAGAGGACGAGGCTCATCGACTCCTCCGCTCGCGTCTCTGATCTGCGCGGTCGTCGTCGCCTCGAGGAGCGCGTATCGAGTGCCGACGCCTTCAGAGTATCTCGTCGATTGAAGGCGCCCGTTAGTCGCCGACCAAGAACAGCCGACGTCTATTCTCGTGTGAGCTCCGCCGGTCGTGTTCAGTTCGTAGAGATCCGCCGCGATCGAGGGAGAGCCCGTCGCGCGATAGCGGATGAAGAGGACGACATAGCGAGCCATCGGCGAGGAGAGCCAAGGGATCTCTAAAGTCTCCGATGACTCTGGAGCCTCCGCGTCTATCTCTATCGTGTCTGTGTCACCGTCGAGATCGGCGAAGTCTTTGGGCGCGAGTCGCGTGAAGTTCGCGTGTACACAGCGACGAGCTCGACCGAGCGCGAGGTGATTCGTGAGGTCGATCATCTGCGCGATCGTCCCACCGAAGACCGGTGAATCGACGTTGCACGCTCGCGTTGATGGAGCGTTGATTTGATAGGCAGGGATCAGCGCCATCGTTTAAGGCCCCCATATCTGAACAGACCAGACCGGCGAGGCCGGTGCGACGTTTTCGGTTGGAGGTCGGTCGAGACCGTCTCGGATGAGATCGGTGTCCGCCTGGTCGCTGATACTCTCGCGCCGGAACGGCTCAAGCGCTGTCAGCTCTTCCCAGTCTGGAGTCACCGTCGCCGCCGCGATCGTCTTCCGTCGATCTCGCCACAGAATCAAGCGGTCGTCTCCGTTGCCGTGAGTCGCGGCGAAGACGAACGCGGTGTACTCATGATCTCGATCGCGAGACCCTCCCCAAGCCCTGATCAGTGCGCGGAACTCGCGGAACATATCTGGGAGCATCGTCTTGGGAGCTCGCGCGCTGGCGACTCGCTGGAGACCAGACCACGCGAAGAGCGGTCGAGGTCGCTTGGCGAGAGCGCGGAGAGTCTGGACCAAGTTCTTCCCGCGCGCGCTGGCGAGGGGATAGTCGGCGCCGCTTCGGTCCTCTCCGAGTGGAGTGATCTTGAGCGTCCCAAAATGATTCTGGTCGACCTGACCAGCGGCGAGAGGAGAGGTGAGCGGAAGCCAATGGAGAGAGACGTATTCGATAATGGTTCCCGTCGATCCGCTATGGATGGCCTTCGCTGTGATCTCCGCGTATTCGTTCGATTGGGATCCAGTGGAGAGCGTCGCGCGATACCAAGTGGCGACGTTGCTCGTGATGTTGATGGTCGCGGTGTTGCTGTTCTCGGACTCGGTGAAAACGATCGAGCCGGTCCCGACGTTGTTGAGCTTCGCCTTCACCAGAATCACAAGCGTCTGATGAGCATCACTAGGGACGGGGACGCGCCAGATACAATTGTAATCCGCGGGCGTTCCCGTGACGGAGAAGACCTCGCCCTGATAGCCCTGACTGACGACCGGAGAACAGCCAAGGTGAGCATGCGTGAAGTTCACAAGTTGAGTGAGCTTCTGAACCGTCTCCGACTCGATCACCTGACCAGAGACGACCGCGTCAGGAGAGGGGACAGCACCCGCGCCGCTAGTTGGAAGAACGAATGTATTGGCCATAAGGCACCCTCCAAAAGGTGGCCGCGTGTCTACCTTACTTGATCATGCTCAATCGTGACAGATAGAGGCACTCGCCGACGGATCCTAGTCGGATAATTAAGATCGAAGGTGTTCTCCATCAATCGCCCGATATATCGCCCGCGCTCGTCTTGGATCGAGTAAAGGGGGCCATAGTTGCCGACAACATAGGTTGAGCCGAAGACACTCATCGGCGCCGCATGTCGTCGAGAATCTCCCCACTCTCCATAGTAAGTCAGCGCTTGCCCTGGTCCGGTGTAGGGAGCGAAGCGCTCGACGAAGTGTTGATAGAGATCTCGCTCGTCTGCCGCTGCATCGAGGAAGAAGTCGACGCGACTCCGCGTATAGGTTCCGAGCTTGTTCGATACCATTGATCCGCCAAGTCTCCTTCGCCTTGTCGCCATCGTCTCAACCGAGAGCTGATGACGCTCGACGGGTCGAGTAGGGATCAGGACCGTCGCGCAAGGGTAGGTAGCTTTGAGGCGCTCATAGCTGGAGCCGATCACCGTCGTCGAGGTCTCGGAGCCCGTGAAGCCTAGAAGATTCCTAAGCGCTGTGGAGCTCCACGTCAGATCAGTGACAGCGGTCGGATAAGAGACGACCGCAAAGCCCTCTTCATCGATCAACCATCGAATCGAGTTGAGTCCGCTTAGGCTCATGATCGAGGTATCTCGCGCGCTCAAGTTATTCGTACCGTTCGCGTCGTCTACATCGCCGACCGATCCCCCCTCGCGGAGCGCGACGCGAAGGTCTTGATACTCTCCGTCAATCGTTATGATATCGACGCTCGGCTCTCCGCTTGGCGTGATATCCAGAACGAACGGACCAGCGACTCTCCCCCTGATCCAGTCGTTCGGCGCGACCACTTGATGAGATCCGCCGACGAGAGTCGAGGAGAGAGAAGCGGACCCGAGACCGAGATAGTCCGTTCCCGATACGAGCTCAAGATCGAAGGCGCGGTCAGTATTCGAGATCACGACCTTATCGTCAGCGTTGATCGTCGCGCTCCACGTCCCCGCCGTTCCCGATCCCGCCGCCGTGAGATAATGGTCGATTGTATCGGCGATCGTCTGGCTCGCGCTGTAGCCGTTCAGAAAGTCGATCATGTCGGCGTAAATCGTCGAGGCCATCGTGATGTTGATGGCAGTCGACCCGCGTTGATAAAGCGTCTCGCCAGAGAGGTCTCGAAGATCGACCGCTGTCATCAGAGCGAAGTTAGGCGCGCTGTCAGAGCTTGGCATTATGCCCCCCTTAGACGGACCGCGCCGCGACGCGGAGTATTGATAGCTTGAACGACGCGGTCAGCGAAGGCCCGCTCCGCCGCCGCCTTGGTATCGTATATCACCGCTTGGCCCATGTTGACGTTTATGGTTACGCCGCCGCGCTCTTCGTCTCGGTCGAAGTCGCGATCTCTGATCGATTGAGCAGCTCCAGTGGGAGACGCTCCAGCTCCGCCGCCTCCACCGCTCGCGGAGAGTGCAGAACCAGCGGAACCAGCGGCGACCGCTGCCGCGCCGAAGAAGGCCGCCGCCTTGAAGTGACCAGCCGCTTCCGCTTGTCCCCCTGGCGTGAAGAGCGCCGCTGTCCCCTTAGCGGTCTGCATAATCGCCTCGACTCCAGCTTGGAGCGCGATCGCCTTGAGCGCTTCACCCACAGCAGCGGAAACGCTCTCTCCGCTTTGGAGTGCAGCGAGTGAGGCGAAGACGAGACCTTGTCCGAAGCTCTCAACCGCTGAAGTCACCTTGTCGAGAGGAGCATTGGCTAACATCTGAAGCGCCTCTGCTTCTTGCCTGGTCAAGTCAATCGAGCGTTGGAGAGCTTCGATTCGTTGCACTTCCGCCGCGCGCCGGTCGGCTTCTTGCTTTTGCTCAAGGGCCATGAGCTCGCGCTGCTGGTTGATCCTAGCCGTCGCTAGTTGGGTCTCATTCGTCGCCGCTCTTTGGGCGCTCTGAAAGCGGAGCTCGATCAGTCGCCGCTCTCGTTCGATCCCTTCTGTCTGGATCATGATCAAGGCTTGCCGGCGATTCTGCTCATCAGCAAAAGCTTGATCCGCCGCCGCCTTTCTCGCTGCCTCTTCTTGCGCGCGCTCCGCTTGTCTCTGCATCCGACTAGCTCGACGGATTGCTCGAATCTTCGCACTTGCGGCCCGCTCGGCTTCAGTCAAGGCTTTGAAAAGAGACTCATTATCGGCGATAGACGTAGTGATCGCCCGCTGTCTCTCCGCGAGTTCTCTTTTAACGAGGGCTATCTTTTGGGAGACGGTCGTCGCTTCGATCGAGAGCGCTTCACCTTGGAAACGCTCTGCCAGTGCTAACATCTTCTGGTTGGCGGCGATCTGCTCTTGAGCGGCTTTCTCCGCTGCCAGTCGCTGTCTCTCTCTAGCTGACTTGCCTTCCGCCTCGACAATTGCGTCTGTTTCCGCCGCTAACTGACGACGCCTCTCCAAGGCTCGCTGCTGGAGAGGCTCAAGCTTTCTAAGCGATCGTTGATATTCAGCGACAGCTTCTCGCCGCTTGAGGATAATCCTATCCTCTTCAAAACCGAGCTCTCTTAGCTGCTTAGTGTATGACTGCCCAGACCGTCTCAAAAGGATAGGCGTTGGGTCTTCAACCATCGAACGCCTAAGCTCTTTTCTTTTCCTCCGGACTAAGTCGAGCTCAATCTCCGCCGCACTAATCGCCTTTTGCCTTAACTCTAGTTCTCTTCCGAGGTGACCATTCCCCTCGATGATCATCTCAACTCGTTCAGATTGAGACTTCGATTCTATGATCAGTTGATTAATTCGGCGGAACTGAACGTCATTTAATCTGATCCCCTCGTCGGCGAGCCTTTCCATCACTGAAGTATATTCAACAGCAGCGGACTGGAGCGCGCGAACACGTCCCGCCATGTCTTCGCTGGTTTGGTTGAATGTCCGGACCGCTTGAACGACTCCAAAGATCGCCGCGCCGATCGCCGCCAGCGGTCCTAGCATCGTTGTGAAGCTCGCGCCCGCAGTCCTTGAAGCAGCCGATAAGCCGCCGACTCCTTCAGTGAGACTCCCGACCGACGAGACGACGCGACCTAACGAAGAGGTCATAACGTTCGCGCTAGTCGATAGAGCTTCGCCCGCCTGGACGACTTTCCCGCCAGCGACCTCGGCGCCGCGCCCGATCTGGTTGAGAGCCTTTTGAACCTGATCCGCTCCCTCTAGCTCTACTTGAACCCCGACTTTTGCACCGCTAACCATTGGCCGCCTCCTCATGCGCGCGCTGTCGAGCGCGAGCCTTCATCAGTTCAGTCTGTGAGTGGAGCTCCGTCCACAAATCTATCACCGCGCAAGAAGGCTCGCGGTAAAAGTCTCGAAGGCTTCCCAGCCCTGCACAGTGCGCGCGATAGCTGGAGACCATCGGAGAGAGTCGGTTCATATCGGCGATCGGGCAGCGCCTCACCCTCTGATCTCCCCAAGACGGGTCGGAGTCTGGCGCGATCCGATAGGCCATGACATAGGCGCCGGCCTCGTCTCGCTTGAGCCAAGGAAGACCAGCGCGGAAAGATCCGCCGCAATTGCCTCGCCGCCTTCTTAATGTCGGGTCGCCTTTGCATTGTTCACAACTCCACGCGCGGGAACCAGCATAGGCGATCCAGACACTGGCTCCCGCTGCTATTTTCCCGCGGGTGGCAAAAGCGAGAGCGCTTGAATATGCGCGACGAGCTCCCCCATCAAGACTTGTCGATGATGATCCGGACGGATCGAGTCGACGAGCTCCAGCGGGTCACCGTCATGACCTTCGATGGAGACGAGACCAGCGCGAAGCATCTCCCGATAAACGCGCGACAGATAGCGATTGTATTCGCCAAGCGCTCGCCGCTCATCTTCTGGAAGATCATGTTGCCAGCGCGCGCGCTCCTTCGGGTCGTCTGGTTGCTCTGACCAAAGAATCCTCCCGAGCTCCGATCGAGAATAGGCGCCCGCCTCAACTTCCGCGTCTTCTCTAGCCTGAGGAGATAGCGCGCGAAGGGTGAAACGGGTTGCCCCCTCCGTCGAATCAAAGAGGCTCTCATCGCGCGTCGAGAGATACTCCACTTTCGCCTCTTCAGAAGCGACGATCGAAGGGTCGACAGTTGAGACAACTTCAACGGTCTGATCAGTGCTAGTCGAGAAGATAAAGCCCATCTTAGAGACCAAGCCCGATCCGGAGGGGAGTCCCTCCCGCGTCGCCGGTTCCCGCATCACCACCGAAGCGAGAAGCCGCATAGTTTAGGTTTTGCTGAACGATCTCTCCGTCGATCACTCGGATCTGTGGATCGACTGTCAGGTAAGCGCCTGGCACGTTCAGCGCCATCCCCTGACCATCGCCGACTGGACCAGTCCCAACGAGAAGGTCGCGACATACTCCGTTGATAAAATCATTGTTGATCGTCGTATTCGGAGAGTCGACGGTAAGCGAGACCTCTACGGTCTGATCACTTACTTCCATGTCGCTCATCCCGATCAGAGAAGAGCTCTGACCGATCGGAGTGAGAGTGTTAGTGATCGTCGCGCTGAACTCGGAGACGGAGAGAGCTATGCGCCCGTGTTCGTCTCCGTTATCGGTCCCGATATCCGTTCGCGAGGTCGAGGCCGCGTCGGAGAGAAGGACATAGCAGCTCCGGAAGTGAGGAGTCGCTCCGTCGGTCGTCTGTGGTTCAACCGGTCCGGTCGCGTTCCCGTGATCGTCTTCGATGTGAGCAGCTTGGAAGACGAAGTCGCCCATGAGGCGCCCGCCATCGATCGAGATCGAGAGGCTTTCCAGCTTGCACCCGAATGCATAGGAAAGGACGCCGACGCCATCGACGCGGAAGGCGAGGCTATTCGCGACGGATCCGCTATTGTCACCCTTGGCCGTGTACCAAGTTTGGAGAAGTCGGACGGTGTCCGAGTTGGTGAGGTCGCGAGAGAGCGCTGGAGAATAGCCGATATTTCCTGCCCCGCTTCCGTTCTTGGAGGTGACATGAGCGTATTCGGCGCGCCCGTTGATCTCGATCCCGAAGAGGCCGCCGAGCTTGTAGTTCGCGAGAGTGGTCGGGGTGTATTCATTCGTCCCCACCGCCGCGCTCACCGCGTCGCTCTCCGCGCCTGGGATCGTGGTCGAGAATCCAGCGGAGAGGAGACGACCAAGAGCGGTCCCAGCGTAGTTCGAGCCAGTGCCGAGCGTCGTGAAGTCGCATCTCACGGTAACGGTTCCGGTGCGGCGCTGTTGTTTGGTCCCGCCGATGTATGATGTATCAAGCTCTGGAGGGAGACCATGAGGACCGTCGCGCGCCTCTGTCCGCTCCGAGACCGGTGGCTCGCCTGGAACGACGATAGGGTCTCGCTCGCAAGGAATCGAGATAAAGGTGAGACCGGTAGCGCTTGGAGCTCCAGTCGAAGAGCTTAGCGATCCGAAAGAGCTCTCGACCGCGACCGAGAGTGAACGATGTGTAACTGCCATCAGAAGGCCTCCGAGAAGAGAAGGTCGAACGGAACAATGAGGAGGAGCGCCGCTGGATTTCCTGCCTCATCAAGGAGCGGAGTGGTCGACGCCTCTCCTGTGATCAGTGAGGTGATCCCCGTCGTCGCTAGACTATACGCGGGATCGCGCAAAGAGTTGATGAGCTGCGAGCTATCTTCTCCGACGATGCGCTCCATAAGCCCGACGTCTCGCGGGATATCATAGCGGACGCGGAGCTCTGCGGTCAGTCTCTTCCGTCCAGTGATCCCCGCTTGCCCGTCGTCATAAGGGAAAGAGGTCGTCCGGAGCTCGAAGAGGCGGAGCGTATTCGGTCGGCGATCTGTGAGCAGCTCCATCCCCGAAGCAGGATCAACACAGACAAAGCCTTGAGTCTCGTCCGTTTTAGGGACGAGCGCCTCGATCCGAGAGACGAGGAAAGAGAAAGCGCTGGCGATTCCTTGGCTCATCGTTTCCCCTTGCTCTTGCTGGTCTGTTTAGTCTTGCGCTTGGTCTTAGTTGGAGGCCCTGTCGGAGAGAGCTTCTGGCGGATTCTAGCGGAGACCGCGCGCTGAAGCTTATTCTGATCGAAAGGAGAGAGACCCATAAAAGGGCGCCTCACGTTGACGTGATAGCCATAAGACTGGACCGCTGAAGAGAGACCGATCGTAAAGCCTGTCTTATCAACTTGGGTTGTGATCAGGTTGTTCATCAAAGCGCCGCTCAAGGTCAGATCGACTTCAGCGGTTTGATTCTGCCCACCCTTCACTCGTCGTCGGCTCTTCTGTTTGTACTCTTTGTAACCACCAGCGAAGTACATGGTTTTCATGGTTCGCTTGCGACCGACCGCTTTGAGGCGCTTAGTCCGTCCGCCTTTCGGCTTGAGGCGCGCGCCCTTTCGCTTGATGTAGATCGGCCTAGTTGAATAGCCAGCGAAGGGCCGATCTCTAGTGTCCTTCCCAGAGTAGACGCGAGAGCGGATAATGGCGATCGTGTCGAGCGCCGTGATCCGACTATCCTTCACCGTCCAGAGCTCTGGGATGGAAAGCTCGATTGTGACCCGAGCGCCCATTAATGCTGCATCCCTCTCCAGCGAGGATACTCGATAGCGATATCCTTCTCTCGCTGTGTAGGCTGGACCGATGGAAGCGAGAAGGTTCCGCGCGCGTCGGAGACCTTGCCACCCGCTCTGCGGAGGTTGATCTCGTCGGAGTCGATAACCCCGTCGTCGTCGGTGTCGAGGGTGAGCTGCCTCATCGCCCTGGTGAAGAGCTCCATCCCTCGATTACTCATCCGCTCCGCGATATCTAGTTGAGCGGTCATCTCATAGACGCGCGACGCGGAGAGATAGCGGTGAGCTTCGAGGAAAATGTGAGGATTGAAAATGTCGTCTTCGGTCTGGCTCTCAAGGAGCTCGTCTCTGATATAGAGGGTGAGCTCATCGAGCGCCGCCGCGATCTGTTCAGAGAGATCTTGCTGGCGACGCGGGATCATGTCGCCTAACTGCGGCATCTTCGCGACGAGGTCGGAGTGGGTGAGGCCGGTGTCGAATGGTCGACGGACGACCTCGATCACGTTCCGCGCGAGGAGTGGTCGATCGTTCGGGCTCTCGTCGCTGGTATAAGCGACAGTCCAGTCGATCAAGCCGCGCGTCGCTGTATCGGCTGCGGGTATCGTGTACTCGTATCCAGCCCAGACGAGAGAGGCGCTCTCGGTGAGTGCTAGACCTCGCGGGAGAAGGTCGGCGAGGATCGCGGTTGTCCCGTCGATCCGATCAACCGTGACCAAGAAGAGCCCGTCTTCATCGGTGACGAGGAAGGCTCGACCCGACCTGGCGCCGATTCGCCCTGAAGCGTCAGCGCTGGCGGAGAGGGTGAGGGTCCGCCGATCTCCTCCGAGAGCTGTCACCGTCGCCGAAGAGTGCACCGCTGTCATATTCGACGCGGCGCGCGTCGTTCCGTTGGGGAGCGTATAGGCGAGAGTCGGCGTCGCGGCGAGCGGATAAGGCGACTCCCACTGGAAGACAAAGTCTTTGTTTTGAGCTGCTTTGATCATCCGCGACCCTCGCCTTCTTCGTGAGTAGGTACAGTTTGATCATGAAGCCAGTCTGATAAACGACGGAGCCCGATCAAGTGCGCGATCTCTGATAGAGGGTGAGCTATCAGGTTGTGAAGAGTCCAAGAGAAAGGACCTAACTTCGCCAAGAAGTCTTGAAAGCTCATCGATCTGCCCTCGCCTTCTGGTTCGCTTGTCTGACTTCCGCGTCGGTTCCGCGTTCTAGGGAAGCCGATTCGATCAGCTCTTCGGAGACCGGCGACCATGAGTGGCGGCAGTTATATCCGCCTCCTCGCGTCAACACTGGCTCCAGCTGATAGTTCCGCATCTCTCCGACCTGTGTCTGCGTGTAGACCTTGCCGACGATCACTCGACAAAATGAGCGAGTGATCCCGTCTAGCGGGCCGGTGTAGAGATAATGGTTCAGTCCAGCTTCTTCGGCTGCGATAGCGGTGAGCTCGCGACCGTAGCTTGTGATTCTCGTTCTCGCCTCTGTGATCTGACGACCCTCTGCGGATCGGAGAGCAGCATCGAGGCCGCTGATAACATCAGAGGGTTCCAGAGTAAAAGCGGCGCTTGAGAGCGCGTCTCTGACCGAGCGCTGAACATCGGGCAAAATGACATCATCGTAGATCCCCGAGATTGTCTGGTCAGCTAGGGCTTGTCCGACGCCTCCGATTTCGGAGACCGAGAAGCCTTCTTCAGACGCCAAGAGGAGCTCCTCGACATTCGCGAGGGTCTCTCTCTCCGCGTCAGTGATCTGCATGATGGAGGAAGCTAGGCCATTATCTAGGATCCAAGCGTTCATCTCACCACGGCGCATCCGGCGGAGCTCGTCGAGTCCACCGCGCGCGGCTGCTGCCTTCACTGCGTTCACGATTTCAGCCTTGCTTCTTCGGAGCGCTCGACGGAGATCCCGATCGAGCTTCGCCTCAAGCTGTAGTTGAGCTTTAGACGCGCGGAGCACTTGGAGCAATCGAGCGTCCGTCGCCGCCTTAATCTGGCGGGTCAAGTCGTCGATCGCTTTCGCGTCCGCGTCCTCTGCGAGGTGAATGTGTGAAGAGCAGTGAAGACAGCGCATCAATACCTCTTAGGTGAGGCAGTTGGTCAGGAGACGACCGCGCGCGGCGTCAACCTTCTTGAAGACCTGGACATGCTCGCCCCAAACATGACGACGGACGAGGTCGAGGGAGTCGTACTGCCCAGCCTGAAGGCCCTTGTACATCATGTTGAGCGCCGCGACTGGCATCGCCTTAACGCCGCCGCTCTTCTGTGCGACAGCGTCGGAGCCGCGCATGATGTAGAGACCGATCGTCTCACCGTCCCAGATATTCGCCTCGCTTGAGGTCGCGCCTGGAATCGCGGTCTCGCGTCGAGCGCTACCAACGAAGACGTTGGGGATGTTGAGGACCGAGCGAAGAACCTCGATCACAGCGTCATTGGCGAGGATGCGGTTTCCGCTTGCGATCCCGTTGGAAGCATCGCCAACGAAGGAGCGGATCTCTGGGTTACGAGCGAGAGCGCGGAACACGTCATAACCAAGGATCAGAGTATCGCCGACGATCCCGTGATTCGCCGCGCGAAGGATGTCGAGCTGATCGTGAAGGAAGCTCAAAGGCTCCGCACCAGCGGCGTCGAACTTAGTCCCTGGGGTCGTGTTGTTCGTGAACTCGGTGGTCGAGAAGAGGAGATCTGCGCAGCGCTTCTCTTGAGCGAGGAGAAGAGCGCGGCGAACCTTGCGCGCGCTACGCTCTTCTTCCGAGCCTGGATACTGCGAGTCTTCGATATCCTCCATCGCGATGCTGTCCTCAAAGCTGTGGATCTCCGCTTTGAAGGTGAGGCTTGAGCGATTGAAGGAGGAGAGACTCTGTCGGCTTGCGCCTGGCGCGCGGCGCGAGTCAGCCTCTGGAGCACCCATGAAAGAGCGGGTCTCCTCGACGAGGAGGGTTCCGCTTCGCTCTGGAACGTCGACTTGCTCCATCACGCGACCAGCGATCAGCTGGCTATCGCTTGGGATCGCCTCGGCGACGATGTTCGTGAGGATCTGATCGACTGGATGGAGATTGCTATAACTTGGACGGGCCATGATTTACGACTCCTTAGGAGGCTTGGCTAGCGCCGGTGAAAATGACCTCAATCTCGTCGCCGTCGGCGTATGAGGTAACATTCTGATTAAACATCACGCGAGCGACGCTGCGCTGAATTGGAGCTCCGCCACCGGTAGCCCAAGGGATGAGGCGAGCGGTTCCCGTCTCGACCATGAGGAGACTGTGAGTCCCTGCGGTGAGAGTGGCGCCAGCAATCGCCTTGGTGGCACCGTCGACGACGACCTCGACAGCGTCGCCAGCGTCAACACTGCGCTGTGCGATCCCATCGACGTTCTCGCCGGTCGTGGTGTCAGCGAGTGCGACCTTCCCGTTGCTGTCGAAGACGACAGCTTGGAGAGCGGTAATCGCCTCGGCAGCGATAAAGGTTCGGATGTCAGAGTTTGAAAGACGGCTCATGCTTAGCCCTCCATAGCAGCGAGGAAGAACTCGCGGTCAGTTGTTCGGATCGTGTTTAGAGCCTCGGAGAAGCTGATCGACTTCTCCGCTGCAAGCTGCTTCGCGCGGTCAGCGAGGGTCTCGCGGTTGATCTGCTCACCGCTGGCGCCGTGACCGACCTCGCGGAGAGAGACGACCGAGCCCGCCTTGCGCTCGTTGAACATCGCCCAGAATGCGTCGTCGCCGCTCTGCGCTTGGTTCCAAGCCTTCTCGGCGAGTGCGACCTCGGCGGGAGAGATCCGACCGGAGCGGACGAGCTCGTCGACGGCGCCCTGGCGCTTGACGCTCTGGTTCTCCTCACGGAGAGCGGTGAGCTGCTCGCGAAGAGTGGAGACCTCGGCGAGGAGAAGAGCTGAACCTTCGCTCATCGCGTAGTTCTTCTTCTCCATCATCTCTTCCTTGTCCTCATCCTCGGCGAGGCTCTTCTTCTCCTCGTCCTCGGCCATCTCTTTCTTGTCCTCTTCCTCGGCGAGCTCTTTGGGCTCTTCCTCGGTAAGACGACTCTCCATCTCGGCGACCATCGCCATCTTCTGAAGCAAGAGATCGACGAGGTCGTCCCGCTCCATCTTCATCAGGTTCTCACGGGTCTCCATGAGGTTAACCTCCTCGGTTAGTAGAACACGGTCGACCGAGCTCGCTGTTTGCTGCGGTCGGGGGGTAAGAGTGACGGCGAGAAGTTGAGCGCCTCCTGTGGGAGCTCCGCTTTCTCTCGCGTAGACTTCGCCCAGGACGAACTCCGGAGACGACCAGAGTGAGCCTTGAGCTTCAGCGACTGTTTTGAGTCCGCGCTCGTTGTAAGCGGGGATAGCTATCAAACACTGCCCATCCTCGGAGAGGCGAAGGTCGACGATCTCGCCGAGCGCTCCTCCGGTTTCTGGAGTGTTGGCGCCGTATGAGGGAGAGCTTTGGTGGTTCCAGTCGATGATCACTGGGTCGCTCGCGCGGCGCGCCTGGTAGACTCGAACGATCTCCGCGAGCATCGCTGGCGTAACCTCGGCGATAGTCTCACCGCTCATCCGAGAGG
>Ga0208899_1001388_pt1 | contig 17140 bp, 20 predicted proteins | sample VirMetDEL_Nov_24_FD_184518 | JGI IMG/M metagenome (GOLD analysis project Ga0208899, IMG submission 184518) | Aqueous microbial communities from the Delaware River and Bay under freshwater to marine salinity gradient to study organic matter... | ecosystem: Environmental > Aquatic > Marine >... | reverse complement strand
ACCCCGCGAACACTTTGGCGGGTTCCAGGGGGTGAATGTATCAAATGACACAACTCAAAAAAGACTAAAATCAATACAAAAATGCCAGGCCCACCACGCAAACCTCAAGCCATGAAGAAGGCTGCGGGAACATACCGAGAAGACCGACACGGCGGAGGCTTAGACCTTCCCGCTCAGAAACCAAAGACACCCGAGCATCTGACTGACATTAGCCGCCAGACCTTTGACCGTCTTGCCACACGCCTTGAGAAGCTCGGCGTGGTCAGCGATCTTGACGAGATGTCCTTGGAGATGTTGGCAGAGGCGTGGGAAGACTACAAGGCCGCGCGCTCCATCATCAAGAAACTCGGCCCGACATACGAAAGCGAGACCGCCACAGGCACCATCCGCCGACCCAACCCAGAGGTGGCTATCATGCAAGAGGCTTGGAACCGCGTCTTCAAACTTGTCCAACACTTCGGACTCACTCCAAGCAGCCGAGCACGAGTTGGCAAGAGCGAAGAGATTGAGGATATTGATGACCTACTAGCATGAACTCTGAGCGCGTCATCAAATTCATTGAGACCTTCTGCACCCATGTCAAAGGTGAGTGGGCACGCAAGCCATTCATCCTTGACGATTGGCAGAAGACCGACATCATTGATCCACTATACGGAACACTCAATGACTTTGGTCTGAGGCAGTATCGCACCGCCTACATTCAAATCCCTCGCAAGAACGGCAAGAGCAACCTCATCGCGGCACTTGGCTTGTACCATCTATTCGCAGACAAAGAGCCTGGAGCCGAGGTAATCGTTGCCGCAGGCGATAGGTCTCAAGCGGGAATCATTCACGAGATACAGAAGCAGATGGTGATGAACTCACCCATCTTGTCAAAGAAGTGCAAGGTCTACCGCAACAGCATCGTGCTCAACGATGACTCTTCCTTCATTCAAGCCATCAGCGCGGATGCAAACACGAAGCACGGCTACTCAATCTCTTGCTGCTTGTTCGATGAGGTACACACTCAACCGAACCGAGAGCTCTGGGATGTTCTAACCACCGCGACAGGCGCACGCCGCCAACCACTCACCCTTGCCATCACAACGGCAGGACACGACAAGCAGAGCATCTGTTATGAACTCTACGACTATGCACGCAAGGTCAAGGAAGGCATCATCGATGACGCGAGTTTCTTGCCTGTGCTATATGAGACCGAAGATGGTGATGACATTCACAATGAGCAGACTTGGCGCAAGGTGAATCCAGGGCTCGGCAAATCGCTGAAGTTGGAGTACATCCAACAGCAAAGCGAGAAGGCCAAGCAGCTCATCACTTATGAGAACACCTTCAGACGATTGCACCTCAACCAATGGACGAGCTCCGAAGAGAAGTGGGTCAGCGATGAGGACTTCATGAGCGGATGCACCGACTTCAACCCAGAGGACTTTCATGGCATGGAAGCGTGGGGAGGTCTTGACCTGGCAGCCACCGAGGACATCACAGCCTTCGTGCTCATCATCCCAGATGGCGATGGCTTGAAGGTAATCCTCAAGGCTTGGGTCACAGAGGCGGCGGTCATTCGCCGAAGAGGTCGCACAGGTGCCGACTACGATGCCTTTGTTCGCAAGGGATTGCTCACGGTTACAGATGGCAACTCAACTGACTACCGCATCCTCAGACGCGACATTCTAGAGATGTGCGAGGAGTACAATGTCAAGGGCATTGCTTTTGACCGATGGAACTCAAGCACGCTGATCCCAGACCTCGTGGACGATGGCCTTGAGTGCTATCCGTTTGGACAAGGCTTTGCCTCGATGAGTGCACCTGTCAAGAATCTTGAGATTCTCATTCGAAGCGGCAACTTGGATCACGGAGGCAACGAACTCCTCAGATGGATGTGCAGCAACATTCAAATCAAGAAAGACCCAGCGGAGAACTTGAAATTCGACAAAGCCAAGAGCTCTGACAAGATTGACGGCATGGTGGCTCTTGCGATGGCAATGGGTCAGTACATGATTGACCGAGCCGATGACAAAGACGAAGACACCATCTACGGCGAACGAGACATTCTAATCCTTTAAACTCATGACATACTTCCAAACATCAACGAGCCCAATCAAAAAAGGCGAAGAGACAAACGAACTCCTTGAGAACGAACTGCAACGCCTGCGCGATTTATTCGTGGAAAAGAACGAGCAGTACAATGATTCGCTTCAGCATCCCATCAGCACCTTCCATCAAGGCGATGTTGTCAGCGGCATCTGCGCTCGCTTAGATGACAAGTTGGGGCGCATACGCCAAGCGGGAATCACAGAGGACACCATTGACACGATTGATGACATTGTAGGCTATCTCGTGCACTTACGCATTGCGTTGCGGAAGCAAGGTCGCGGAATGTAAATAATTTGACGCACATGTCAAAATCTTTGCCGTTCAATTCTTCATTCTTTTTGGTATTTTTGCTATGGACTAAACTACTAGCATGGAGCAACGGCCTACCCTCCTGCAACGAATCTTTCGTGCATCCCCAGAGAACCCAAGTACAAGTCTGGCAAACCCAGCCTCTTGGTTGTACGACCTATTCTTCAAGTCCAAGACAGGAGAGCCTGTAAACGAGCAGAGTGCGATGGCATTCTCTGCCGTTTTCGCAGCCACCCGCATCATCTCAGAAACGATTGCTTCCTTGCCTTTGGATGTCTACGAACGCCAAGGACAAGGCCGCATCCGTCTCACGGATCACCCACTCGCAAAACTTATCAAGGAGCCAAACAACACACAGACTGACTTTGTGTGGAAGGAGTACATGCAGGCATGCATCACTCTTCACGGCAATGCCTATTGCCACATTGAGCGTGATGCCGCAGCTCGCCCCATCGCTTTGCATCCCATTCACCCGAACAAGGTGCAGGTCAAGGTGCACAACGATGAGAAGTTCTATGTGGTTGATGACAAGCACACCTATGCAGACTACGAGATGCTTCACTTCCTTGGGCTTTCCTTGGATGGCATCACAGGCATCTCTGTGCTTGGAGCCGCTCGTGAGGCGATTGGCATCGGCCTTGCGGCTCAACAATTTGGCGCTGAGTTCTTTGGGAACGGCGCAAATCTTGGCGGCATCTTGACGCATCCTGGTCGCTTGACCGATGATGCAGCGAAACGCCTCAAGGATTCATGGGCACGCAGTCACTCTGGCCTAAACAAGGCCCATTCGACTGCGGTGCTCGAGGAGGGAATGCGATACGAGCGCGTTGGTATTCCACCGAACGAGGCGCAATTCATCGAGACTCGCAAGTTGCAAGTCACGGAGATTGCTCGCATCTTCCGCGTACCTCCCCACATGCTCGCCGATTTGGATGCAAGCTCTACTCGTGCTAATATCGAGGAGCAAGGCATTTCATTCGTGCGAGACACCATTCGCCCAATCGTCTCACGCTGGGAGGCCGAGCTTGACCGCAAGTTGCTCCGCGAAGATGAGAAGGGCACATTGTACACTCGATTCAACCTCGACAGCCTACTTCGTGGAGACACCAAGAGCCGTTTCGAATCTTATGCCACCGCCCGCCAATGGGGATGGCTTTCCGTCAATGACATCCGCGATCTTGAGAACCTCAACCCCATCAATGGCGGCGATGTATACTTGCAACCTCTGAACATGGTCAACGCAAGCATCGTTCCCAATGATGGTCAAGTAGATGCCGACTGATGAGAAGCGACTACCCACAAGCAGCATCAGACCACGCTCAACGCGCCCTTGACTACAAGGAGGCCAATGGAAGCGATTGCGGAACGGCCACAGGCTGGTTCCGTGCGCGACAATTGGCAGACCACGCCGAACTATCGGACGAAATTATCAAGCGCGTCTTCTCTTTCCTTTCACGCGCCAAGGTCTATGACCAAGGTGACTTCGAGGATGCAGAAGGCAACCAAATCTGTGGCTCTATTATGTACGCGGCTTGGGGCGGTGATGAGATGCGTGATTGGGCTGAAAACGCTATTGAAGAAATGAACTCAGAAGAAGAACGCCCATACCCAAACGAGCACGCTGCTCGCTTGACCGATCCAGAGCAATATGATTCCTTTGCTCGTGAGAATGACGCATTCGGTGACGGCATTGATGCCATCTACGGAATCAAGGACGGCGTGAGCGAGTTGCAAGCTATTCGCTTTGACAAAGAGAAGTGGTCGGTTCAAGATGCCCAGATGTGGCTTGATGAGCACGACTATGACCCCATCTTGTTCGAGCCCGCTATCGAGGAGGCCGCACATCACGAAGAAGACATGAAGAGAGCCGAACCAGGAGAGCTCAACATTGGTGACTTCGTTCGATGGAACACATCCAATGGCTTTGCCTATGGTCGCATCATTGAGATTGCAAACGAAGGAGACATGGCGGCAGACAGCGGCTTTGTAGTCGAGGGCACGCCCGACGATCCAGCAGCCAAGATTCGTGTCTACGAACTAGATGAAGAACAGGGTGCCTATGTTGAGCGCACACCTGCCTTGAATGTCGTGCACCGATTCTCCACCCTTGAGAAGTATGATGCAGAGACTCGCAACGGCAAGCCCATCATTGAGACACGCGCACTCGGTAGCACTATCCTCGAGGAGCGAATGGTCAGCGGCTATGCTGCTGTCTTCAACTCAGAGAGCGAAGACCTAGGCGGATTCATTGAAATCATCAAGCCTGGAGCCTTCCGCGATGTTCTTGACAATGATGTCCGAGCGTTGTTCAATCATAACGCCGACCTACTCTTGGCACGAACTGCTTCGGGCACGCTCAAGATTGCAGAGGACGCTCGCGGGTTGTACTACGAGTTCGACGCACCCAACACTACCTATGGCAATGACCTGCTTGAGATGCTTCGCCGTGGCGATGTCACTCAGTCAAGCTTCGGCTTTGCTATCAAAAAAGACGAATGGATCAGCCGCAATGGCGTGACCTACCGATACATACATAGCGTCTCACGGCTGTTCGATGTCAGCCCTGTGACCTATCCCGCTTACCCAGCCGCAACGAGCCAAATCAAGAGCCAAGCACCCGCAGAAGCTCGAGAAGAGGCTACCCCACAGGAGGAGGCCGCAGCCAATCCTGCCCCTTGCAACGAGGTGCTTCTTGAAGCATTTCGCTTGCGTTTAGAAAAACAGAAATAAATTCAAAAAAAGAGACATGAACTCTAAACAACTCCGCGAACAGCGCGCTGCCCTTATCGGACAGTTGGACGCTATCGTTGCCTCTGCACAAGCAGAAGGCCGCACGCTGAACTCTGAAGAATCAGTTCAGTTTGACAAAATCGATGCCGAGGCTATCGAATTGCGCAACAACATCGAGCGCATCGAGAAAGTTGAGGCTGCCAAGAAAGAGATCGCTGCTAAGCAAGAAGAGCGCGCTGCTGCCCCTCAAAAGGTAGAAGGCCGTGCCGCTTTCGCTAAGTACTTGCGCTCTGGATTGGGTTCTTTGAATGCTGAGGAGCGTCACGCTCTTGAGACTCGTGGAACTGACACGCAAATCGTAGGCACCGACAGCCTCGGTGGTTACTTGGTACCCGAAGACTTCAGCAACATCCTTGATGTCGCTTCCAAGTTCACAGGTGTAGTTGAGCAAGTTTCTCAAGTAATCAACACCAACAGCGGCTCTTTGTTGCCCTACCCAACGGTTGATGACACTTCTGTGTCTGGTGCTTTGTTGAGCGAGGCTACTGCTCCTGCTGTGTCTGACATGACCTTCTCTGCTGTTGACTTGAACGCCTACAACTATTCTTCTGGAATCGTTAAGGTATCTCGCCAACTTCTGCAAGATGGTGCTTTCAACTTGGACGCTTTCTTGGTTGACGCTTTGGGTGGTCGTATCGCTCGCGGTACAAACGCTGCCTTCACTACAGGTACAGGCTCTTCTCAGCCTAAGGGTGTTGTAACAGGTGCCGCTGCTGGTAAGACTGCCGCTTCTGCAACTGCAATCACCGCTGCTGAAATCCTTGACTTGATGTACGCCGTTGACCCCTCTTACCGCAACTCTGCAAACGCTGGCTTCATGATGAAGGACAGCACCCTTGCTGCTGTGCGCAAGTTGGGCTTGGGCTCTGCTAACGACTTCCCCATCTTCGTTCCTGCTATGAACCCAGGCGAGAAGGATATGTTGTACGGCAAACCCATCCACATCAACAACGACATGGAAGCAATCGCTACCGCCAAGAAGACCATCTTGTTCGGTGATTGGAGCAAGTTCGTTGTGCGTGTTGCTGGAGGTCTCCAGTTCTTGCGCCTTGATGAGCGCTATGCTGATGCCTTGGTTGTTGGTTACATCGCTTACAAGCGTGTTGACTCCAACATCCTCCAAGCCAACGCTATCAAGTACTTGGTACAAGCCTAATTGAATTAGGAACTATGAAGGTCATCTTCAAAGAGACCATCGTCGGAGACGGCTTCGCCCACTACGCAGGTAGTGAGGCGGAGCTGCCCTCTGATGAGGCAGCACAATGGATCGCAGCAGGATTCGCCGAGCCTATCGCCGCACCTGCTAACGCGACAAAGAAAACCTCAAGCTCTAAAGCCAAGAAAGAAACCCGATGAGCATTTCAGTCATCACAGCCGCGACAAGCGAGCCACTAACTACCGCAGAGGTCAAGAACTTCTTGCGCGTTGATTCTTCGGACGAGGACACTCTCATCGGTGTACTCATCACGGCAGCGCGTACTATGGCGGAGCAGTACACTCGCCGCATCTTGATGACTACAACCATCGAGGAGTTCTTTGACGGCTTCCCAGACTATCGCAACCCAAAGGACAAAGACATTTTGTACCTCAGCCGTGGGCCCATTCAAAGCATCACGAGCGTCAAGTATGTCGATAGCCTTGGAACAGAGCAGACCGTCTCATCTGACAACTACCGCACAGACCTCGTCAGCGAGCCTGCGCGCATTGTTAGTGAGAACGGATGGAGCGCAACGAAAGACACGGTCAACGCCGTTGTCGTGCGCTATGTATGTGGGTACTCATCTTCTTCAGATGTGCCCGCACCTATTCGTCAAGCCATGCTTCTAATGATTGGCGAGATGTACGAGAAGCGGCAGGATAGCGTCAAGCAGTTGCCTACCGCTGCTGAATACTTGATGAACCCCTTCCGCGTCTGGACATTCGCATGAGCCTTTTTCCAATCAAAGACCTTGGCGAGTTAGACCGCCGCATCACGATCCTAGAAGCCTACACCAAGACCGATACCTTTGGTCAGAGTGTTCGCACTATGGGGCAGGATGCCTTTGTGGACGAATACGGCGAGCGCGTTGTCGCTGATGGCGGAACGGCAGAAGGCACGGCCTGCGTGGTCGATGCCATCGACTCGCTTCCTGGAGTCATCACTCAAGTGTGGGCAAAGGTCGAGTACATGAGCGGAAAAGAAGGCGAAGAAAGCAATCGCCTTGAGGCTGTCAAGCGTGTTGAGTTTGGCATCCGATACAACAGCGCCATCAATGAGAAGATGCAAATCTCTTGGGATGGTGATATTTTTGAGATTGAGGCTGTGCTCCCTATTGAGCGCAAGCGCTTCATGCACCTTGTGACTAGACTCGTTGACTGATGGGAACTACTGCAGAACGCCTCATTGCTCAAGGCCGCCGCCGTTCTCATGCAGGACGCGCAGGAGGCTCTCCTATTCACATCGAAATTGAAGGACTCGAAGAGACCCTCAAGAAGATGAAAAAGATGGAGGATGTAGTTCGCCGCAAGGTCATGCGTGAGGCAGGCAAGAAAGCCGCCAAACCAATGATTCAAGCGTTCAAGCAGAACATTGATGACCTCATGGAGGATGAGTTCGTGGTATACCGAGACGGCGCAATCTATGCCCGCATTCAGCCTGGACAACTTCGCAAGTCTATCGATGTGATGCAGTTTTGGTCAAGAGCTCGAGATATGTGGGTCACTCACATTGGCCCAAAGGTCAGAGGACGATTCTCAGACCCAAACAAGGGCGGATGGTACGCTCACTTCATCAACTACGGCTACCTAAACAACGGACGCTACAGAGGCCACAACATTGGCTTCGCTGACCGCGCCAAGCAAACGGCATACCCATACACGGTACAAACCTTCAAGAAGGAGTTCTTCAAGTTTGCCGCTATTCAGATTCAGAAACTTAGCAGCGTCAAGTGATGGTTGGAAAAGTAATCAAGAGCAAGTTCGACAGCGATGCAACACTCAATGGCATCTTCGGCGGTCGGGTATTCCCATACCTCGCGGCCCAAGGAGCCACAGCACCCTATGCTGTGTATGATGTTTTCCGCGTCGATCCAAGCTCCACGAAAGATGCGGACAGCCACCTCGACGAGGTCTCTGTGAGGCTGACCGTGGTGGCTAAAACCTACAGCGTCTGCCAAGATGCTGTTGAAGGCGTGCGCTCTGCCTTCCCAAGAATGAGTGGCACCGTGGCTGGTGTAAATGTCCAGAGCTGTGCGTTTGACGACCTCAGAGACCTCTTCTCAGATGGTGATGAGTTCTACGGCGTGCAAGTGGATTTAACCTTCAGAATCGTTAGATAATGAAACAAGTGAAGTTGGCAAAAGATTGGGAACTGAAGAAGGAGCATACCATTTTGGCGGGCTCTCTTGTTCTTGTACCTGTTCACATAGCCGAACAGCTCAAAGCAAATGGCTTTGTGGCTGTCAAGAATCAACCTAATAAAGAAGAGAAATAATGGCAGCATCTACATCTGTGATGAATGCAACCGATGTCCTCGTGTCTATCAGCACGGACGGAGGTACGACCTACACGGTCATCGGAAAGGCTACAAGCGCAGGCTTGAGCGTAACGATGGACACCCGTGACACCTCGACAAAAGACAGCGCTGGATGGCGTGAATTGTTGGAGGGACAACGCAGTTGGTCTTTGACTTGTGACGGCTTGGTGTGTTACAACATCAGCGGCAAGGAGACGGCCTCTGACCTTTATGGATATTTGAATGGACGCACGGCCTTGACCGTGAAGTTTGGAAGCGCCACTACTGACGAGAAAGTCTACAGCGGAACTGCTTACCTCACTTCATTGAGCCAAGACGCAGGCGTTGAGGACAATGTTACATTCTCAGCATCGTTTGAGGGAAGCTCTACGCTGACCGAAGCGGCGAATCCTTAAACAATAACCGAGTGAAGGGGGAGGGCTTGCCCTCCTCCCAATCTCACTAAACCGAAAGAGATGCAGGAGCACATCGAAATCGCAGAAAAAAGCTACCCCGTCAAGTACGGCTTCAACGCCCTCAGAATCTTCACGAGTCTGTCTGGCGTTAAGTTGCAGGACATGGGGCAATTAAGCACAGAAATCAATCTTGAGCAGGCCATCTTCTTGATGTATGCGGGCCTCAAGGATGGCGCACGAGCAGAGAAGATCAACTTCACCTTGAGCGTTGATGATGTGGCTGACCTACTAGACCAAGACCAAGAGGCACTCAACAGGTGCATGGAGGTCTTCGCCCGAGCCTTTGCGGATGCGGGAAAGATAGCGGCCCAGAAGTAGAGAGCGCACCTCTGGGTTGGGATGAGATTGAGCAGCTCGCGCTCGGCGAGATGGCAATGACATGGGAGGAGTTCATGAGCTACACCCCGCGTGTCTTTGCTAACAAAGCCAAAGGCTACACAAGCAGCCTCGAGCGTGAGTTGCAGCAATCATGGGAGCAGACGAGATGGTTGGCGGCTATTGTCATCAACCCTCATCTAAAGAAGCAAATCAAGCCCAAGGACTTAGCCACCTTCCCTTGGGATAAAGACAGCAAGAAGGGGGCACCAAAAGAGAAGCCGACATTCACCCAGATATTAAACGAAGCAAAGAGCCGTGGCATCATTAAGTAGTATCAACTTCAAGATTGGAGCAGACCTCAAGGACTTCCGCTCTTCCATGCGCAATATCGACCGCAGCCTTTCGAATATGTCGAGAGGCTTCGGTGCTTTGGGTGCGACCATTGGTGCTGCCTTTGTTGTTGACCGCATTGCTACATTCGGGTCAGAGGCATCAAAGTTGGCTGGTACTGTCGAAGGTGTTGAGAACGCATTCCAACGCTTTGCCGATCCATCTCTGCTTGAGAACCTACGCAGAGCCACACGAAACACGACCAATGACCTTGAGTTGATGCAGGCCGCTGTGCGGGCGCAGAACTTTGGCATCCCTATGAAAGAGATGACCCGACTGCTTGAGTTCGCATCTCGCCGAGCACAAGAGACGGGTGAATCCATCGACTACCTTGTCAACTCTGTCGTAACAGGTATCGGTCGTAAGTCTCCGAAAATCCTTGACAACCTCGGTATCTCTGCTTCACGATTGAGCCAAGAGTTCAATGGTGCGGCAGTTGAAGCTCAAAGCATCGGAGATGTCACTCGCGTTGTTGCAAAGATTGCCGAAGAGGAGATGGCCAAGGCAGGCGATGTCTTCATTTCTACAGGTGACAAGGCAGCGGCCTTTGCTGCGGCAATCGACAACATCAAAATCGCAATCGGTGAAAGACTTAACGCAGTCCTCGGCCCAGCGATGGAGATGTTCAGCGGCCTACTGAACAACATCACCTCTTTGATGGAGACCAAACTGAGCGAGAAGTTCAGAGAGGAGGCAGGGCGAGTTCAAGCCCTTGGTGTAGAACTAGAGGCATCCAATACGCCACTCGAGCGCAAGCGTGCCATCATTGAGGAACTTCAAAAGAAGTACCCCGATTACATCGGCAACATCGACGCTGAGAACATAAATACCAAGGACTTGCGCTACAGCATGAAGCGACTCAATGAGGAGTTGATGAATCGTGCTGTCATCATGGCAAACCAGGAGGAGCTTGATGCTGTAGCCAAAAAGAGATACGCAGAGGCCAAGAAGCAAGCAGAGGCACGGCAACGGCTTGCTCTTGCAATATCTGAAGCAGAGAAGAAATACGGCTATCAGATTGACACGACGAACATGTCGCTCGAGCAGCGCGCTGCGGCGATCCTTCGGGCTCGTGAAGCAGAGCGGAAGAATCTCGGAGCTGGAGAGAATGTCTTCAGCATGTACTCGCGACTCAACTGGGCGCTCAGGTCGGTCACAGAGAGTCAGACGATTCTTGGGCGCTTGGACAATCAGACGAATGCAATCCTCAAACAAAAGCAAGAGATTCTGGCTGTGCTCGGCATATCGATGGACGAGTACGACAACAAGGTCAAAGAACTCACAGGAAGCACTGAAGCTGAAGTCGAAACGACAACAGCCGCTACCGATGCGCTTGAGAAGCAAAAGCAGATTCTAGACATCCTTCCCAAGTCCTATGCCACCGTCGCCATCGCGATGGACAACTCGGGAAAGATAATGCGTCAGAGCGTCATCGAGCCAGCGACCATGAGCATCGAGCAGTTCAAGTTCTTGCAGTTCACCATCAAGGGTGTGGCCAGCGCTTTGAACGATTCCTTCTACGCTGCTCTAAACAATGGCGAGAGTTTCTTCAAAGTCTTCGGCGACTACTTGGTCAATATGGTCAAGAAGTTGCTTGCCGTAGCCGCCGCCGCCTTCTTGGTCGCAGCAGCCCTCACCATCGCCTTCGGAGGAACTCCAGGGGGCCTTGGCACAGCAGGCTCTCTTCTAGGTCTCCAAGGTGCAGCAGGCTTCGGAGACCTGTTCAAGGGCGCATTCGCAATGATGAGTGGCATTCCAATGCTCGCCTCTGGCGGCATCGTCACAGGCCCCACGCTTGCGATGGTCGGAGAGGGCGGAGGCCCAGAGGCTGTCATTCCTCTCGATAGACTGAACTCCTTCATGGGCGGTGGCAATATCAATGTCACGGGCCGCATTCAAGGTCAAGATATTCTGCTCTCCCAAGAGAGAGCTTCTCGCACTCGTTCACGCTATCGCGGCTTCTAATTATGGCAATCAGACTCTACTCGGAATTTCTATCAGACCAAGGCACTCAGTACAAGATTGAACTCCACGACTCCTCTTGGCTTGGGGGAGCCTATGAGTTCGAGTGTGATGCCGATGGTTTCACGCTCAACTATTCGGGCGAGACAGACGATACAATTAGTCCCATTGTTAGTTCAGAAGTTGAGATTGGCGTGGCTATTCGCACAGGCCAAGTACTCAACTATTTTGATGCCCTGAAGACATACCAAGAGAATCGCTTCCGCGTTGTTATCCTAAAGGCTAACAGCGTACCCCCTCCAAGTCAAGTGTATGGTGAGAGAGTCATTGCTGACGGCGGAACTCTTGAGGGAATGGATTGCGTCCAAGACGCTATCGAAGAACTAGGAGGCAATGACTACAGCCTCTTTTGGGCTGGATGGGTGATGCAGGACTTGCTAACTTTAGAAGATGCCTCACAGCCTTACTTCATGCGACTCAAGGCTGTTGATGGCTTTGGTCGATTGGCAAACATAGACTACACGGAAGACAACGACATTGACCAAACAGGCTTGGTGTTGACCAAGGTGGTAGATGCTATTCAGAACTCTCTTTTGCTGATTGGTGTAGACGATTTGTTCCCAAGTTCAAAGCCCTATCTTGAGACCTCTGTAGATTGGTGGGAGACCAATTACCAAACCTATTCTACAAGCGTTGATCCATTGGCCGAACACGCCTTTGATATTCGCCTATTCCAAAACACAGACGATGACGGAAATATCGTCTACTCTTCAGCCTTAGACATCCTCAAGAATATCGCAACGCTCTATGGCGCTCGCGTTTATATCAATGACGGAAAGTACATATTTGAGCAATACGGAAACAGAGCGCAAACCACAAGATATGTGAGCAGGTACTACAAAGATGGCACCTTGGTCGCTCGCGTATCTTACAGCGATGATGTGACACTTGACCAAACGAGTGGCAACGCACGACTCGCAGGAAACTCTTGGAATTTCTTGCCCGCCTTGCAAAGTGTATCTATCAAATATGTTCAGCGCTTTCTGAATATATTCAATGCCTTTGCCTCTTATCGATTCAATGGGGCTGGGCTGAGCACAGCCTACTACACTATTGGCTTCTTGGCGGGAGGGTCTGGTATCAAGTTAGCCTACAGCACGGGGGCGCTGAATTTCGCCATCAATGCTTCGCAATCGGTCTACCCATTGATCCCCATATTCAAGTGGCGCATCCGAATCAAGGACGCGTCCACAGGAACCTTCTACTATTGCAATCGTGACTACAATGGAGTGACGAGTGCAACGGCGATGTATGGCGTACCTACTTGGTCAACAACCGCTGGGTATTATTACTTTGACCTTCCTGCGTTTTTCCACATATCAACGACCTCTACCATCTCGGAGTTTGTTCAAATAATAACACCAGACCTTCCTGTGTCTGGTGAATTATATGTTGAGCTATCTTTTGATAGAGTAGTGCGCGCAAATGATGGCGCTTCGCATTCTTACAATTCCATTGGTTTCGGCTCGCTTTGGGTCTTTGCTATCGATGACAACAACTCCCAAGGGTCTCCTGGCATAACCTACACGGCTCAAAACAACAGCACAGACATTGACTCAAATCTGTCACTTGACTTGGGAGAGATATACATTGCGGATGGCCCAAAGCAAACGGGTCACCTGTCTGTCTATGACGGCAGCACATGGCAGGGGTCTTCCGCATGGCGCAAGGGATCATCTGGCTCATCCTTACCAATCTTGAAACTCTTGACATTGGAATCCATGGCGATAAACGCCGAGCCCGTTTATCAATACAACGGCAAGATATTCCACGACAACACATTCCAACAGCGTCTTGTATTTGACTCTGGTGCATATCTGATGACATCTGGAAAGTACAATGCCAACTTTGATGAATGGGATGGTACATGGTACAAGATTCAATCTGTACGCACGAATATCGCCACGCTTGAACCCATTGATATCAAGGTAGAAAGGCAGCCCGTTGGCGGCGGAAGCTCTGGTGGCGCTTCGCCGAATGACATCATCGGTGGACGAATCGGCGGCATGGTCATCGTTGAAGACACCAAGAGCATCGGCCCCTTCCAGGAGGTCACAACAGGCGGAAAGGTCAACGGAACGCTCGAGGCTACAGGCAACACCACGCTCGACCAAAAGCTCTTGGTAGATGGCGGCGCTGTTCTAGGCATCTCTGGAGTCGGCACAGCATACCAAGCAAGAGTGGAGGCAGATGGCGGCACCGTGGAGTCGTTGAGCTGCGTGACCACGGCGGCCTATGACTTGAGTGTTCTCGGCGGTGACAATGTGAACATCTTGCAAGATACCATCGTGGCAGAGCAGTTGGAAGTCCAGAAGGCCACCTCTCTCAAGAGCACCCTTGCCGTAGATGGAGCCTCAGCATTGAGCAGCACCCTTGCAGTCTCTGGAGCCACCACCTTGAGCAGTACGCTTGGAGTCACGGGCAACGCGACCTTCGTATCAGATGCGGACTTCGAGGGATCGCACACGGCACTCATTCAAGATGTCACCCACACCGATGGCTCTGAGTACACGGTAGAGACCACGGACTTCATCATCTTCAACAAGTGGGAGGGCGGAACAGGTCAAGCCTATGTGAACCTTCCAAGGGTTGCAGATAGCGAGGGTAGAATGATTCGCTTCAAGTCAGATGACACCATAGGCGCGAACACATATGTCACCCTTCGACCCGACTCGGGAGATACCTCAGCCAACATTGACGGAGAGACCTCGGTGGACTTTAACCGTTCCTATGACGGCATCATGGTCTTGTGTCATAGCAACCAATGGTACATCGTACAACGCAAGAGCAAGTAACTTCTGAACAATGTGCGCAACTCCAAAGGGCCTCAATGGGCGCAGATGAGGTGAGCACTTAACTTTGTAACTAACATGGATTACATCCAAATCAACCCCGACAATGTCGCACCTCCTGCGCCTCGACAGCGCATTCGGAAGGTAGCGACTTATTTGCTTTACCGCCAATACTTCGGCGGCGGAGGCAATGAATACACGCTCGCATTCCAGACTCGCGTCCTCGCTGATGGCGGAACCCTTGAGTCCTTGAGCTGTCTGAACCAATCACTTCAACCCCTATTCCTATGAGCCTGTTCACAGAAAGCAGCCTCTGTCTTGTGCCTTCAGGAGTGAAGGAAGACAAAGTCTATTCAATCAAACCAACCGATGGATCGGGCGATTTGACATTCTCACGCGGTAGCGACATTGAGGCCACCAGGGTGGCAAGTAACGGATTCATCCAAAAGGCCGCCGTTAACCTATTGCTGCAGTCGAACTCCTTCAGCACGACGTGGGTACCATCTAATACAACGCTAACAAGCGGACAGAGTGGGTATGATGGAAATAGTGCTTGGAAGGTAGCATCTACATCGGGTGGTACAACTGATATACAACAAAATCTTTCGTTTTCAAACATTCACACATTTAGTATTTATGCTAAAGCGGGAAGCATTGATTTTGTAAAATTATTTGTTGTACAATCGGGAACAAATAGAAATTGTGTTATTGATTTAAGCGATGGTAGTGTTGCTTCAGAGGTTAAAGCAAATAGTAGTCCCGAAACAAGTGTGACAAGTTTAGCAGACGGATGGTATAGAATAGAAATGCCCACGAATGCCGACTCCGCTACATTTGTAAGAATAAGACCACAGATTGCCGAAGGTGATGATAATTTATCGGTAGGAGATTTTATCTACATCCAAGATGCCCAACTGAATTACGGCCTCGTAGCGCAAGAGTATCAAGAAACCACCACCACGAGCGTAGTAAGTGGAATCACCAATGACCTTGCCCGCCTTGACTATTCGGGGGGTGCTTCTTGCCCTTCGTTACTTTTGGAAGGTGAGAGACGAAATTTGGTTGCGGACAGCGAATACTATAATAGTTCTAATTGGAATCAAGGGAGCATTCGTGGGGTTATAAATGACAATGCTACAACATCTCCCGAAGGGGTACTAAACGCAAGTGCTTACATTCCAAATTCAGTTTATGGAAGGCATTATATAACTGAAACAACCTTTACGGCTACATCGGGAATTGATTATACTTTTTCGCTTTTTGCCAAAGCAAATGGATACAATTTTGTGCAAATAGCACTTTCTACGGGATTTGATATTGTCTATCAAAACTTCAATTTATCTACTGGTGCTTTAGGCAATGGTGATTTAAGTGTTGGTTATGAAGCAAGAATAGAACCATTTGGAAATGGATGGTATAGAATATCAGTTACGGCAGAAACAAACACAACAAGTAGCAGTTTTTTGATTGTCCCAATTTCAACAGATACTACTACAAGGTTGCCAGAGTATTCTGGAGATAGTGTGAATGGAATTCTTCTCTACGGAGCACAAAGAGAAGCGGGTTCATATAGCACAAGTTACATCCCCAATTATGGTCTTACTTCGGGTGCCACGCGCACGGCAGACGTGTGTAACAAGACGGGCATTTCTTCTTTGATTGGGCAAACGGAGGGTACTTTGTTTGTTGAAGCAAAAGTTACTATTGGGGGGCGTTTAATGCTCATTGGTACAACTGGGAACTTTATTGAGATATTAACTAATGCCACAGGAAAAGCAAATGGCTTTGTCTACAATGGCTCAACACAAGCGAACATTTTAAGCACGGCAACTTACTCAAGTGGGGACACTTTAAAAATTGCACTTGCATACAAGGCAAATGACTTTGCTCTTTATGTAAACGGAACCTCACAAGGCACGGACACAAGCGGTGCTATTCCCTCTTCATTGGCTCAACTAATTATAAACGACTACTTGAGTGCTGGATATAATACGGCAAACGGATATAAACAAGCCCTCCTATTCAAAACCCGCCTTTCCAACGCAGACCTTGCAACCTTAACCGCATAAGAAGATGAAACTACGCAAATACGCTTTTACTCCGAGCCAATGGAGTAGCGCATCCAATAAAATCCAAGTAACTGACGAGGAGGGCAACGCTTCTTGGGATGCCTCAAAGGTGGTAGCGGTGGTGGAACTTGGAAATCTCGTAACCACTCCCGCCGTTTATGACGAGGAGGGGAACGAAACAACACCCGCCACTTATTCCGACAAATATAGTGTGGACATCCTTTGGAAGTATGAACCCCTCACGACATCGTTCAGCACATACGAGGTATGGTGCCAACCGATGGGCGTACACGCCATGGGTGGGCAGAAAGTCCGTGAGGAATGGGTAGAGGTATGCAAGTCAAAGCGGCCCGAATTGTTCCCCGAGCCAAGCCTTGAGCCATGAGC
>Ga0208899_1001380_pt1 | contig 17200 bp, 11 predicted proteins | sample VirMetDEL_Nov_24_FD_184518 | JGI IMG/M metagenome (GOLD analysis project Ga0208899, IMG submission 184518) | Aqueous microbial communities from the Delaware River and Bay under freshwater to marine salinity gradient to study organic matter... | ecosystem: Environmental > Aquatic > Marine >... | reverse complement strand
TGGAGAAAAATATTTATCACCAGAAGAAATGAATAGTGCTTTTACTTTTTTACAAAAAATGAGCCCGCAAGATCCAATAGAATCAATGCTTTTAATTCAGATGTATGGTAATCATTTTTTATCAACAAAATGCCTATATAGAGCAAATTTATCAAATCAAACCTTTCAAGGTTCAACTGAAAATATCAATCGAGCAACCAAATTATCCAGAACCTTTATGGCACAGATGGAAGCATTAAAAAAATATAGAAATAAAGATGGTCAAAAAATCAAGGTAGAGCATGTCAATGTTAATAAGGGAGGTAAGGCAGTGATCAATTCAACCATCAACCAACAAAACAATAATAAAAATGCTAAAAAATAAGGGGGTGGTAAAAAAATAAAAAATCTTGATATTACCCCATGCACACAAATTAAAGAAAAACCAAACATAAAAAACAAAATGAGATTTAACATTAATAATGCCAAAAAATGCGGTGCAAAAACTAGATCAGGAAAGCCCTGCCAAGCCCCAGCAATGAAAAATGGCAAATGCAGGCTTCATGGTGGCAAATCAACAGGAGCAAAAACAAAAGAAGGGATTGAAAAAATAAGAAAAGCCAATTTAAAAAGTGGATTTTACACAAAAGAGGCAATAAAGGAAAGGAAATTATTAAGCGACATTTGGAGGGAGGAGAGAAGATTTTTAGAAGAGATTGTTTAAAGCATCATGAATATTTAAAAATACAAATTGCTATTTTTACAAATAAAAAATAATCTTAAATTATCACATTATCAATCCACTAATTTATTTAATCAAATGACAAAATTTCATCAAAAATTAGAAAATATCTTAAAAAAAGAAAGTAAATTTCTTGATCAAAATGGTAACTTATTAAAAGCAAAATTAATTGATTATGCTTTTAATATTGATGAAGATTTGATTAAAATTTTAATTAATGATCCGGAAGTAAAAAAAGAATTTTTTAAAAAAATTCAAGATGTAGAAATTTTTGATATAAATCATTTTATTGATTATATTAAGGATAAAAACTTCCTTAATCATTCCTATACTGCATTTTCTCATAAAATTGGCTTAAAAATTGGTGATAAATTCTTAAAATCAAGAAATGAAATTTCTCTTAGCTTTCCATATAAGGATTGTATTTTAGAAGGTGGACAAAGCAGGGAAGAAAGCAAAAGAAATGAAATATTTTTTAATAAAATCTTAGATAAGGATGAAGCAAAAAGATTATTAGATCCAAAATTTTTAAATAATTTTGAATATTGGGATGAAGAGCAGGCAAAAAAATGGGAAGAATTTGAAGGAACAATAGAAGAAAAAACCAAAAATATTAAAGGCAAAAAATTTAAAGATTTTACCAGAGACAAAAAAGGAGTAATACAAGATAATTTATTGATCAAAGGCAATAATCTTATTGCTATGCACACAATTAAAAAACAATTTGCTGGCAAAGTTAAGCTAATTTATATTGATCCACCTTATAATACTGGTAATGATGGCTTTAAATATAATGATAGTTTTAATCATAGTAGTTGGCTAACTTTTATGAAAAATAGGCTAGAAATTGCAAGGGAATTGCTAAGAGATGATGGGGTTATTTTTGTACAATGTGATGATAATGAGCAGGCTTATTTAAAGGTGCTTATGGATGAGATATTTGGGAGGGATAATTTTGTTAATAGTATTAATTGGAAAAGAAGAGGAGGATCAATGAATCAGCCAAGATGTTTAGGTCATGTGGTTGACTACATACTATTTTACGGAAAAACCAAAGATTATTCATTTAAAGAAATTAAATCGCTAAAAGACGATAATACTCAAAAATACATAAAAGAAAGATTTAACAATACAGATAAAAACGGAAGAAAATTTATGAAGTCTCCGGTTATCTCTCCAAAAGACAGACCAAATTTAAAATATGAATTTATGGGAATACTTCCTCCAAAAAATGGATGGCTAGTTTCAAAAGAAAAAATGCAAAAATGGCACGAAGAAGATCTATTAATAATTCCAAAAGATAAAAATCAGAGAATTTATAGAAAAATATTTCTCGATGAATATGAAGGGCAGCCTATAAATTGCTTGTGGAATGATATTTTTGTTATAAATCCAATGGCAAAAGAGTCGTTGGGTCTTATTGGTCAAAAGCCAGAAGAATTATTAAAAAGAATCATCGATATGACAACCAACCCCAACGACCTCATTCTTGACTTCTTCGCAGGAAGTGGCACAACCCCAGCAGTTGCTCACAAAATGAACCGCAGATGGATTGCTATTGAACAAATGAATTATATTCAAGATTTACCAGAAGCAAGGCTTAAAAAGGTTGTTGCGGGGGAAAAAGGTGGAATTTCAAAATCAGTTAAATGGCAAGGTGGTGGCGGCTTTGTTTATTTTGAGCTTGCAACTTATAATCAAAAATTAATTGATAAAATTTTAGCAATGAAAAATGATAAAATGCTAGATTTATGGCAAAAAATCAAAAAAGAAGGTTTTTTAATTTGGAATGTTGATATTAAAAAATTTGATCAAAATTTAGATGAATTTGAAAAATGCACATTGGAGGAAAAAAGGAAAATATTAATGGATATTTTAAATATGAATATGATTTATGTTTTACTTGGTAATTGTGAAAGTGATGAATATGGCTTTACCAAAGATGAGATTGAATTGAATAAATCATTTTTCCAAGATCAATATATTTATACTTCTTAATTTTCACAAAAAATTAATTTGTATAAGTTTTTTTAAATTATGTCAGAAATAGAAATAAATAAAAATCCGGATTTATTATTTAATAAAATAGAAAGAAGATTTGGCGAAGTTCATTTTGATAATTTTAATTTACCAAATTTTTTAACTGAAAATCTTAATCAAAATTTTGCCCTTAGACCATATCAAGAATTGGCTTTTAAATCATTTTTAACCTATTTTGAGAATGGCTTTGACTTTAAAGAACTACCACTACATTTATTATTTAATATGGCAACTGGTAGCGGTAAAACTTTGATTATGGCAGGTTGTATTATATATCTTTATAAGCAGGGATATAGAAAATTTTTATTTTTCTCAACTTCCAATCCAATTATTGAAAAAACAAAGGGTAATTTTCTTGATTTATTTTCTAATAAATATCTTTTTAATCAAAAAATTAATATTGATGGTAAAAATATTGAAATAAAACAAATTGATGTTTTTGATGAAGCTGATGAAGATAATATTAATATAAAATTTACCACTATTCACAAATTGCATATTGATCTTTCTAAAGATGCTGAAAATTCTTTAAATTTTGATGATTTAAAAGACCAAAAAATTGCTTTAATTGCCGATGAGTGCCATCATTTTAATAAAAAAACTAAAGAAAATAAAAATAAGAAAAAAAAACAATTAGAATTTGCAGAAATATTAAAAAATGAAAAAAATTGGGAGGCAACAATTGAAAAAATATTAAATTCTAATAATGAAAATATTTTATTAGAATATACAGCAACTATTGATTGGAATAATGAAAATATTAGAAATAAATATCTTTCAAAATGCTTAATTAAATATGATCTAAAAGAATTTAGAGAAAATGGCTATTCTAAGGAAATAAAATTATTTCAATCTGATGCAGGAATTGAAAAAGAGAATTTAATTTTACAAGCAATAATTATTAATCAATATAAGCAAGATATTGCAACTGATCATAATTTAAATATAAAGCCTATTATCTTATTTAAAGCCAATAAAACAATTGCCGAGTCTAAAGAAAATGAAGAATCATTTAATGATTTAATAAGCAATTTAGATCAAGATAAAATAAATGATTTAAGAGATTTGGTAATTAAAAATAAAGACTATGATATTTTATCTAAAATCTTTAATTATTACGATGCTAAAGATAAAAATTATAATAATTTAATTAGAAATATAAAATCTAATTTTGCCAAAAATAAATTGCTTAATGTTAATGAATATGCCTTTGATGGCAAAAAGCAAAATACAAAAAATTATCAAAAATTTGAAAATGAAACCAAAAATCAAGAAAATATCTTAAATTCATTAGAAGATATTGATAATGAAATTAGAGCAATTTTTGCAGTAGATAAATTAAATGAAGGTTGGGATGTTTTAAATCTTTTTGATATTGTAAGGCTTTATAATGTTAGAGATTCTAAAGATAATAAAGCAGGAAAAACAACAATAGCAGAAGCCCAATTAATTGGTAGGGGTGCAAGATATTATCCATTTTATATTGATCATAAGGAAGATAAATTTCAAAGAAAATTTGATTCAAAGATTGATAACTCATTAAGAATATTAGAAATTTTACATTATCATAGTGTTTATAATAGTAGATATATTTCTGAATTAACTAAGGAGCTTATAAGAACTGGTGCAATGGATGAAAAGGAAAGCCAAATCACTAGAAAAATTAAAATTAAAGAAAGTTTTAAAAAAGAAGATTTATATAAAGATGGATTTATCTTTTTAAATGAAAGAAAGCCCACAAATTATAAAGAATATAAAATATGGCAAAATTTGAGTTTTATCAAGGGCGAGCCATTAGAATATGATATTTATTCTGGAAAAACAAAGGAAGAATTAGCATTAGTAGAAAAAGAAAGATCAGAGAATATTGCCAAAAAAGATTCAAAATTAATAACAATATCACAAATTAATAAAAATATTTTAGATCATTTATTAAATGAATATGATTTTTTTGATTTTAATAATTTAAATAAATATATCAAAGATCAGTTAAAAAATAATGATGATTTTAGACAAAATTATTTAAATGAAGTAAATATCAGAATAAAAGGCTTAAAGTCAGATTTAGAAAATTTATCACAAGATAATTTATATAAAATTGGTCAATTTGCCCTAAATCAAATAGAAGAAGAGTTAAAAAATAATATTACTCATTATCAAGGAACTAAAGAATTTAAAAGAATAGAGATGATAAAAGATGTTTTTGATGATAAGGATTTAAATTTTAACAAAAAAGATAATGATAAATTAAAAAATGAAATTAAATGGCAAGAATTTTCAGATCAAAATGATTGGCTAATTTATGATAAATTTTTTGGAACTAGTGAAGAAGAATCTTTATTGGAATTTATTAAGGATTTTATTGATGTTTTAAAGCAAAAATATGAAGATGTAAAATTAATCAGAAATGAAAGATCGGTTGAAATATATTCTTTTAAAGAGGGGCAAAGATTTGAACCAGATTTTATTTTAATTTTAAAAGAAAAATCAAAGGAAAGAAAATCTATAATGCATTATCAATTATTTATTGAGCCAAAAGGCAATCATTTAAAAGATAATAAAATTGAACAATGGAAAAGCGACTTTTTGCAAGAAATGAAAAATCAATCAAAAAGCAATATTATTGAATGGAATGATCATAAAAAATTCAAAATCACTGGTTTAGATTTTTACAATAAGGACAATAGAGGGGTTTTTGAGAAAGAATTTAAAGAAGAATTAAATTTAAGAAATTAATTCTGGGGGCATTTATGGGGGCATAAATTAACTACACATTATTATAAAGCTATCTATATAAAGGATAAATAGCTATAATATGGATTCCTCTGTCTCCGCCACACTATTATTTTTCTACATCCAACACAATCCATTAATACCAACCAAATCAAGGCTTAATCAAGTTTTATAGTTTATTACAATCCAGCAAAATCCATTGACAACCAGAAATTTTGGGGATATAATTGGGGAAATAAATTTACTATATTTTTTATGTTTCCCCAAAATACTATTCAAGATAAAGAAATAAAGGGTTTTAAATTAAGTAATTACAAATTTAGATAATAAAGATGCTAAATGATATAATTGCCAAAAATTCAAAAGCTAAAGATAAAATTTACAGAATATTTGATGAAAAAGGTCTATATCTTGAGATAAATCCAAAAGGTGGTAAATATTGGAGGTTTAAATATAGATATTTAAAAAAGGAGGGTAGAATTGCCTTTGGAGTTTATCCAGAAGTTTCACTAAAAGAAGCAAGAGAAAAACGAGATATAGCAAGAAAGCAATTAGAAAATGGCATAAATCCTTCAGAAGCTAAGAAAAAAGCCAAATTACAACAATTTATTGATGCGGATAATCAATTTGAAAAAATAGCCAGAGATTGGCATCAAAAACAAAAGGATAATTGGACAGATAGGCATTTTCATTATGTTTTAAGGAGGTTAGAAGCTGATATCTTTCCATTTCTAGGTAAAAGACCGATAAATGAGATTGAACCACCAGAATTATTGGCAGTATTAAAGAAAATTGAAAATCGTGGTGCAATTGACATTGCCAAAAGAGCCAAACAAACAACAGGACAAATATTTAGATATGCAATAGCAAATGGCATTGCTAAAAGAGATATTACTGCTGATTTAAAAGATGCATTACAAACAAGGAAGAAAAAACATTTTAATAGGTTAGAAGAAAAGGAATTACCAGAATTTTTACAAAAATTAGAAAATTATCATGGCGACATCTTAACCAAATTAGCTTTAAAATTACTTATTCAAACAATTTTAAGAACAGGAGAAATTATTGGTGCTAGATGGGAAGAAATTGATTTTAATAAAAATGAATGGCATATTCCAAGCGAGAGGATGAAAGCCAGAAGAAAGCATATCGTTCCACTAACCAATGGGTCAATTGCGATTATAAATCAAATTAGAGATTTACACAATAATGAGATTTATCTTTTTCCAAATGTTAATAACTCAAATAAAACCATAAGCAATAATACCCTACTCTATGCCCTTTATCGCATGGGTTATCATGGCAGAACAACAACACATGGCTTTAGAGGTTTAACCTCAACAATTCTAAATGAAAATAATTTTAATCGTGACCATATAGAATTACAACTTGCCCATAGCGAAGATGACAAGGTAAGAGCTAGCTATAATCATGCTAAATATCTTGAACAAAGACACAAAATGATGAAATGGTGGAGCGATTATTTGGAAAATAAGGGAATGGAAATTTAATAAAATTATGACAACAGTAAGATTTGGTAATGAATTGCCAGAAAAAAGTAGAAAAATATATTTAATTTTAAAAAATGAATATCCAGATATTTATGAAATAGTTACATCTGAAAGAGGTTTTAAAATTAAAAATTATCAGTCTTATAATAGCTTAACAGAAAAACAATTTAAAGACTTTTCTGATAGGCAAGAATATTTAGAATCTCTTGATATAAAAGAGATTAATAAAATTACCAAACCTTTTTTAGATAAAATTGAAAAAGAAAGGATAGATAAACAAAATAAAGAATTACAGGATTTAAAAGATAAATTGGAATCAATGAATTTAACAGAATCAGATCTTAATTATTATCAAAAATTACCTTTTTGGAAAGTGCATGAATGTATTTCATTATCTTTAAATAAAAATCCTGACAAGTTTAAATATTCTTTTAGTCAGTCAATACACAATTCATATTCCAAAGAAATTTTGGAAAATTTTGATATTTTTAAAAAATATAATTTTATATTAGATATAATTGATAGATCTGTCGAAATAAATTCTTTTCCAAAAATTAAGCAATATGGACAGATTACAAAAACATGTGATAAGATCATTAAACCTTATGATTACATCAATTGGATTAAGGAAAATGAAATTGATATATCAGAAAAAATAACTTCCAATATTAAAAAGCCAAAAATCAAGATATTACATGAAAAAATAATTCAAGATTTAAGCGATATCAATAATTCTTTGATAAGTGATAATAAAAATATTGAGCAAGAAAACCAAAATCTAAAAAATCAAATTACCGATTTAGAAAAGAAGCTAAAAATAAAAGAAGATCAAAGAGTAATAAAAAAACTTTATCAAATTATTTGTGGTATATCAAAAAAACATTATCCAGATAAAACATCAAGAGCTTCAAAAATAGAAGATACTATAATAAAACAAGCAGGAATTGAATTAGATAAAAAAACCATCAGAAAGCATATTGAAAAAGCATTAGAAGAAGATCAGTCAGAAAATGGGAATATCTAGTCTAATTATGGTAATTACCATTTTTCTTTTCCAATTACCACCTATTTCATAAAGGATTTTTTAAGATTTAGATGTCTTTGATAAGACGATATTTAAATTTTAATAGATAAATAATGAAAATAGAAAGTATTTCACTTCCACAAACTGGCTTTGTCCGACTTCCAGTAATTTTAAAAATCTTTCCAATTGGCAAATCAACTTGGTGGCAAGGGGTAAAAGATGGAAAATATCCAAAACCAGTAAAATTAAGCGATAGAATAACAGCTTGGAAAGTAGAGGATATAAAAAGCCTTATAGATCAATATTAATCTATAAAAATTGGAAAATGCAATTTTCTAATTCAAAAGATTATCAACCACCGCCCAAGCCATTTTTAAATTATGCAAAGAAATTTTATGATCTAAATTTACAACCAATTCCTTGTGATGACAAAAAAACAATTGCTAGATGGAAAAAATACCAAAAAGAGTTAATAGCGGAAGATCAAATTGATAAATGGATAAAAAATTATCCAACAGCAAATATTAGTTTAATTACTGGCAATATTTCAAATTTAACAATTATTGATTGTGATAATCTTAGTTTATCAATTGACCAATTACAAGATGAATTTGGCACAAGCAATTTTATTGTTAAAACCCCAAGAGGAAGTTATCATCTTTATTATGCTTTTAATAATGAAAGAAAAGTAACTAATTATCAAGGCAGATCAATTGATATTATATCACAAGGATGTGTAATAATTGCCCCATTTTCATATAATAAAGAAAAAAATAAATATTATGAAATAATCAAAGGAAATTTTGATAATTTAAAAGATTTATCTAAAATTAAAAAAGATATTTCTTTTAATAATTACTATAATGATCAAGAAAATCTAATAAAAGAAGGCAATAGAAATAATGAATTATTCTATCATCTTAAAAATATTGCTAAAAGTTATAAATCATATAAATCTTTAGAAGAAGAGGCTTTTAATTTTAATATATTTATGGAAAAACCATTGCCAGAAAGCGAAATAAGAGCAACTACAAAAAGTATTTGGAGCTATAAATTAAAAGGTCAGATTTACACAAAAAACAGGAGTAGAAAAGATGAAATTTTGCAATTATCAAAAAATCCAACCGCAATAATGCTATGTGAATATTTAAGAGCAAATCATAATGGCATAAATAGATATTTTAATATTTTTCAAGAACCAGTAGCAAAAGAATTAAATACAAGTACAAATACATTAAGAAAAGCAATTGAATTTCTATTAAAAAAGAAGATTCTATCAAGACACAAAATAAGCAATAAAAAATGCAAACTAACCCAGAGGGAAAAAGGCTTTACATATGAATACAGATTTTTATAATATTCAAATATTGAGTATAATATATAATACATATTATTAATAGATAATTAACATAATAATGCAGTCAGATCAAATCACCAATCCAAATAACCACCAAACAAAAGTAAAATTCACACAAGGAGAAAACGGACACAGCTTTACATTAGAAAATGCCAATAACGAGGTAAGAAAAGCATATTATCAAGCCTTTGGATCTGATGATTCTGATATTGCTTATGGATTAGCAACCACCCTTACAAATATTGCCCATTTTCATGGAGAAAAATATTTATCACCAGAAGAAATGAATAGTGCTTTTACTTTTTTACAAAAAATGAACCCGCAAGATCCAATAGAATCAATGCTTTTAATTCAGATGTATGGTAATCATTTTTTATCAACAAAATGCCTATATAGAGCAAATTTATCAAATCAAACCTTTCAAGGAGCAACTGAAAATATCAATCGAGCAACCAAATTATCCAGAACCTTTATGGCACAGATGGAAGCATTAAAAAAATATAGAAATAAAGATGGTCAAAAAATCAAAGTAGAGCATGTTAATGTTAATAAGGGAGGTAAAGCAGTTATTAACTCAACAATCAACCAGCAAAATAATAATAAAGACGCTAAAAATTAAGGGGGGTGGTAGTAAAAAATAAAAAATCTTGATATTACCCCATGTACACAAAACGGATAGGGCTGTAAACAACCTAACTAAAAAACTATGAAGTCCGAATGGACGCACGATTTAAATAAATTTCCCTATCCGCAACATAGACAATATTAAATATATTTTAAAAATCAATTAAAGACAATGAGATTCAATATCAATAATGCCAAAAAATGTGGTGCAAAAACCAGATCAGGAAAGCCCTGCCAAGCCCCAGCAATGAAAAATGGCAGATGCAAAATGCATGGTGGCAAATCAACAGGAGCAAAAACAAAACAAGGAATTGAAAATATAAAAAAAGCTAACTTAAAAAGTGGATTTTACACAAAAGAGGCAATAAAGGAAAGGAAATTATTAAGTGATATTTGGAGGGGGGAAAGAAGATTCTTAGAAGAGATAATTTAAAAATTCAAATTGCTATTTTTACAAATAAAAATAATCTTAAATTATTATAAATTCCGATCAATTTTAATAAAATGACAAAATTTCATCAAAAATTAGAAAATATCTTAAAAAAAGAAAGTAAATTTCTTGATCAAAATGGTAATTTATTAAAAGCAAAATTAATTGATTGTGCCTTTAATATTGATGAAGATTTAATTAAAATTTTAATTAATGATCCAGAGGTAAAAAAAGAATTTTTTAAAAAAATTCAAGATGTAGAAATCTTTGATATAAATCATTTTATTAATTATATTAAGGATAAAAACTTCCTTAATCACTCCTATACTGCATTTTCCCATAAAATTGGCTTAAAAATTGGCGATAAATTCTTAAAACAAAGAAATGAAGTTTCTCTTAGTTTTCCATATAAGGATTGTATTTTAGAAGGTGGACAAAGCACGGAAGAAAGCAAAAGAAATGAAATCTTTTTTAATAAAATATTGGATAAGGATGAAGCAAAAAGATTATTAGATCCAAAATTTTTAACTAATTTTCAATATTGGGATGAAGAGCAAGCAAAAAAATGGGAAAAATTTGAAGGAACAATTGAAGAAAAAACTAAAAATATTAAAGGTAAAAAATTTAAAGATTTTACTAGAGATGAAAAAGGAGTAATAAAAGATAATCTTTTAATTAAGGGCAATAATCTTATTGCATTACATACAATTAAAAAGCAATTTGCAGGTAAAGTTAAATTAATTTATATTGATCCACCTTATAATACTGGTAATGATGGATTTAAATATAATGACAGTTTTAATCATTCTAGTTGGTTAACTTTTATGAAAAATAGGCTAGAAATTGCAAGGGAATTGCTAAGAGATGATGGGGTTATTTTTGTGCAATGTGATGATAATGAGCAGGCTTATTTAAAAGTTTTGATGGATGAGATTTTTGGAAGAGATAATTTTGTTTCTGATATTGCGGTAAAATCATCAACACCAAGCGGATTGAAAACAGCTCACAAAGATAAAACAATCATAAAACAAAGAGATAGTATTGTTGTCTTTGCTAAAAATAATAACAATACAGCATTAAATCCACAATATGAAAAAAAATTAAAATGGGATGATCATTACAATTATTTTTTTGATAGAAAAGAGAATAGGGTTTTAAAGTTAATAGATGTATTGATTGATAAAAAAATATTAAAACAAGGAGCAAAATTAAAAGATATAAATATCTTAGATAAAGATTTTTATAATTTTTACATAAGTAATAAAGATAACATATTTAGAACGGCACCAGAAATGCCGCAAGATATTAAGAATAAATCAAAACTTAGTCCAGATAAAATTATTAAATATGGAGAAATTAATATAAATTATGCTTGGAAGGGCAATAGAATGACCTTTTTAAGCAAAGCAATTAAAATTATAGATGGCAATGAGTATATGGCAAATTTACTTTGTGATTTCTGGAGTGATATAGATTTTCAAAATACTCAAAACGAGGGTGGTATTAGTCTAGCAGGAGGAAAAAAACCAGAAAAACTACTTAAAAGAATCATTGGTATGACAACCAATGAAAACGACCTTGTTCTTGACTTCTTTGCAGGATCAGGCACAACCCCAGCAGTTGCCCATAAAATGAACCGCAGATGGATTGCGATTGAACAAATGAATTATATTCAAGATTTACCAGAAGCAAGGCTTAAAAAAGTTATTACTGGTGAGCAAGGAGGAATTAGCAAAAATCAAAACTGGCAAGGTGGCGGTAGCTTTGTTTATTTTGAACTTGCAACTTATAATCAAAAATTAATTGATGAAATTTTAGCAACGAAAAATGATAAAATGCTTAATTTATGGCAAAAGATCAAAAAAGAAGGTTTTTTAATTTGGAATATTAAAATTAAAAAATTTGATCAAAATCTAGATGAATTTGAAAAATGCAGTTTGGAAGAAAAAAGAAAAATATTAATGGATATTTTAAATATGAATATGATTTATGTTTTGCTTGGTAACTCAGAAAGCGATGAATATGGATTTACCAAAGATGAGATTGAATTGAATAAATCATTTTTCCAAGATCAATATATTTATACTGATAGATAAATTATGTCAGAAATAGAAATAAATAAAAATCAGGATTTATTATTTAATAAATTACAATCTGAATTTGGTAAGAGATATTTTGATTCTATAAATTTGCCAAATTTTTTAACTGAAAATCTCAATCAAAATTTTGCCCTTAGACCATATCAAGAATTAGCTTTTAAATCATTTTTAACCTATTTTGAGAATGATTTTGATTTTAAACGACTACCACTACATTTATTATTTAATATGGCAACTGGTAGCGGTAAAACTTTGATTATGGCAGGTTGTATTTTATATCTTTATCAAAAAGGATATAGAAAATTTTTATTTTTCTCAACTTCCAATCCAATTATTGAAAAAACAAAAGGGAATTTTCTTGATTTATTTTCAAATAAATATCTTTTTAATCAAAAAATTAACATTGATGGCAAAAATATTGAAATAAAGCAAATGGATGTCTTTGATGAAGCTGATGAAGATAATATTAATATTAAATTTACTACTATTCACAAATTACATATTGATCTTGGTAAGGATGCTGAAAATTCTTTAAATTTTAATGATTTAAAAGATCAAAAAATTGTTTTAATTGGTGATGAGTGCCATCATTTCAATAAAAAGACCAAAGAAAAAAAACAGCTAGAATTTAAAGAAGTATTAAAAAATGAAAAAAACTGGGAAACAACAATTGAAAAGATATTAAATTCTAATAATGAAAATATTTTATTAGAATATACAGCAACTATTGATTGGAATAATGAAAATATTAGAAATAAATATCTTTCAAAATGCTTAATTAAATATGATTTAAAAGAATTTAGAGAAGATGGCTATTCTAAGGAAATAAAATTATTTCAATCTGATTCAGGAATTGAAAAAGAGAATTTAATTTTACAAGCAATAATTATTAATCAATATAAGCAAGATATTGCAACTGATCACAATTTAAATATAAAGCCTATTATTTTATTTAAAGCCAATAAAACAATTGCCGAGTCTAAAGAAAATGAAGAATTATTTAATGATTTAATAAGCAATTTAGATCAAGATAAAATAAATGATTTAAGAGATTTAGCAATTAAGAATAAGGATTATAATATTTTATCTAAAATTTTTAATTATTATGATGCTAAAGATAAAAATTATAATAATTTAATTAGAAATATAAAATCTAATTTTGCCAAAAATAAATTGCTTAATGTTAATGAATATGCCTTTGATGGTAAAAAACAAAATACAAAAAATTATCAAAAATTTGAAAATGAAACCAAAAATCAAGAAAATATCTTAAATTCATTAGAAGATATTGATAATGAAATTAGAGCAATTTTTGCCGTAGATAAATTAAATGAAGGTTGGGATGTTTTAAATCTTTTTGATATTGTAAGGCTTTATAATGTTAGAGACTCTAAAGACAATAAAGCAGGGAAAACAACAACAGCAGAAGCACAGTTAATTGGCAGGGGTGCAAGATATTATCCATTTTATCTTGATCATAAGGAAGATAAATATCAAAGAAAATTTGATTCAAAGATTGATAACCCACTTAGAATATTAGAGATTTTACATTATCATAGTGTTTATAATAGCAGATATATTTCTGAATTAACTAAGGAATTGATAAAAACTGGTGCAATGGATGAAAAGGAAAGCCAAATCACTAGAAAAATTAAAATTAAGGAAAGTTTTAAAAAAGAAGATTTATATAAAAATGGATTTATCTTTTTAAATGAAAGAAAACCAACAAATTATAAAGAATATAAAATATGGCAAAATTTGAGTTTTATCAAAGGTGAGCCATTAGAATATGATCTTTATTCAGGCAAAACAAAGGAGGAATTGGCATTCGTAGAAAAAGAAAGATCAGAAAATATTGCCAAAAAAGATTCAAAATTATTAAAAATATTACAAATTGATCAAAATATTTTAGGTCATTTATTATCTGAAAATGATTTTTTTGATTTTAATAATTTAAATAAATATATCAAAGATCATTTAAAAAATAATGATGATTTTAGACAGAATTATTTAAATGAGGTAAATATCAGAATAAAAGGCTTAAAGTCAGATTTAGAAAATTTATCACAAGATGATTTATATAAAATTGGACAATTCGCCTTAAATCAAATAGAAGAAGAATTAAAAAATAATATTACTCATTATCAAGGAACTAAAGAATTTAAAAGAATAGAGATGATAAAAGATGTTTTTGATGATAAGGATTTAAATTTTAACAAAAAAGATAATGATAAATTAAAAAATGAAATTAAATGGCAAGAATTCTCAGATCAAAATGATTGGCTCATTTATGATAAATTTTTTGGAACTAGTGAAGAAGAATCTTTGTTAGAGTTTATTAAGGATTTTATTGATGATTTAAAGCAAAAATATGAAGATGTAAAATTGATCAGAAATGAAAGAGCGGTTGAAATATATTCTTTTAAAGGGGGGCAGAGATTTGAACCAGATTTTATTTTAATTTTAAAAGAAAAAAAATCTATAATGCATTATCAATTATTTATTGAACCAAAAGGCAATCATTTAAAAGATAATAAAATTGAACAATGGAAAAGTGAATTTTTACAGGAGATGAAAAATCAATCAAAAGATAAAATTATTGAATGGAATGATCATAAAAAATTTAAAATTACTGGCTTAGATTTTTATAATAAGGATAATAGAGGGGTTTTTGAGAAAGAATTTAAAGAAGAATTAGATTTAAGAAATTAATTCTGGGGGCAGTTTTGGGGGCATAAATTAACTACACATTATAACGAAGCTAACTATATAAGAGATAAATTGCTATAATATGAATTCCTCTGTCTCCGCCACATCATTATTTTTCTACATCCATTACAATCCAGCAACACCAATCAAATCAAGGTTTAATCACTTTTTATTGTCTAGCTAAATCCATTACAATTTATTGACATCCAGAAAATATGGGGATATAATTGGGGAAATAAATTTATTATATTTTCTATGTTTCCCCAAACTACTATTCAAGATAAAGAAATAAAGGATTTAAAAGCTAAAGAAAAGCCATATAAATTTACAATTGGTAAATCTCTATATTTATTAATTCATCCAAATGGAAGTAAATATTGGAGAATGAAATATTTATTTTTAGGAAAAGAAAAAACCTTATCTTTTGGAGTATATTCAGAAATTTCAATTGAAGAAGCGATTTATCAAAGAGATAAAGCAAAAGAATTATTAAAAAAGCATATTGACCCTGTATTGCATAGAAAATTACAAAAACAACAGCAAGAAGAAGTGGAAGATAAAAAATCAGAATTAGAAATATCTTTGCAAAATGATGGTAATTTAATAATTAAGAAGAATTTTAAATCAATATTCATCACAAAGGAAGAATTGCAATCATTAAAATCTTTTATTGCACCAATTATAAATTTAGATAATAAAGATGCTAAATGATATAGTTGTTAAAAATTCAAAAGCTAAAGATAAAATTTATAGAATATTTGATGAAAAGGGCTTATATCTTGAGATAAATCCAAAAGGTGGTAAATATTGGAGGTTTAAATATAGATATTTAAAAAAGGAGGGTAGAATAGCTTTTGGAGTTTATCCAGAAGTTTCACTCAAAGAAGCGAGGGAAAAGCGAGACATAGCAAGAAAGCAATTAGAAAATGGCATAAATCCATCAGAGGCTAAGAAAAAAGCCAAATTACAACAATTAATTAATCTTGAAAATTCTTTTGAATCTATTGCCAGAGATTGGCATCAAAAACAACAAGATAATTGGACGACAAGACATTTTAATTATGTTTTAAGAAGATTAGAGGCTGATATCTTCCCATTTTTAGGCACAAGGCCAATAAATGACATTGAGCCGCCAGAATTATTGGCAGTTTTAAAAAAGATTGAAAATAGAGGTGCAATTGACATTGCCAAAAGAGCCATGCAAACAACAGGACAAATATTTAGATATGCAATAGCAAATGGCATTGCTAAAAGAGACATTACAGCAGATTTAAAAGGTGCATTACAAACCAGAAAGAAAACACATTTTAACAGGCTAGATGAAAAGGAGTTACCAGAATTTTTACAAAAATTAGAAAATTATCATGGTGATGAGTTAACAAAATTAGCTTTAAAATTACTTATCCAAACAATTTTAAGAACAGGAGAAATTATTGGTGCAAAATGGGAAGAGATTGATTTTGACAAAAAAGAATGGCATATTCCAGAAAAAAGGATGAAAGCCAGAAGAAAGCATATTGTACCACTAACAGATGGGTCAATTAGAATTATCAAACAAATTAGAAAATTACATAATAACCAAATTTATCTTTTTCCAAATGTTAATAATTCCAATAAAACAATAAGTAATAATACCCTACTTTATGCAATTTATCGCTTAGGTTATCACAGCAGAACAACAACACATGGATTTAGAGGCTTAACCTCAACAATTCTTAATGAAAATGAGTTTAACCGTGATCATATAGAATTACAGCTTGCCCATAGTGAAGATGACAAGGTAAGAGCTAGCTATAATCATGCTAAATATCTTGAACAAAGGCATAAAATGATGAAATGGTGGAGCGATTATTTGGAAAATAAGGGAATGGAAATTTAATAAAATTATGACAACAGTAAGATTTGGTAATGAATTGCCAGAAAAAAGTAGAAAAATATATTTAATTTTAAAA
>Ga0208899_1001379_pt1 | contig 17204 bp, 9 predicted proteins | sample VirMetDEL_Nov_24_FD_184518 | JGI IMG/M metagenome (GOLD analysis project Ga0208899, IMG submission 184518) | Aqueous microbial communities from the Delaware River and Bay under freshwater to marine salinity gradient to study organic matter... | ecosystem: Environmental > Aquatic > Marine >... | reverse complement strand
CATCACCAATAACCAAATAGCAAACCCTTTCATTCCATCCCAAAATGATGTCTTAGGTTGCTTCTTTAATTCAATTTGTTTGGATTGTAAATTCTCTATTGTGTTGTTTTGTGTGGCGATTAAAGCATCCTTCATCTCTATAGCCTTCACTAAACTATCTGTTTCACATTCTACTGTTAAAACATTGTTCACTATTTTAGTTTCTCCTTTTATGAATTTAGGCTTTTTCCTTAGCCTTCTCTCCATATCTAACACAACATTACCTAAACTATCACATCTTACTGCTTGCTCAAATATTAACTTATCACTTGGTATTTCCACTAACACATTTCTAAACACTGTATCGTGTACTGTAACCTTGCTAATTGTTCTATTATTTAATACGCTATCAATATCAAAAGAACATCCGTTAGAAACGAGCTTTTCTATGTGTACGTTTGCTCTGTCTTGTAATTTAACAGCACGATTAGCGTGAAAATTACATTTGCATCCTATTAAGAATAATGCTAATATGAATATTAATATTTTGTTCATATTAAAACTTCTTTACTATAGCTAATACACTTGAACTGTTTGTTGCGGCATCAACAATGAAAGGCTCAATAAATTTAGCACCGTCTTCTTGTGATTGGTCGCTAACTTCATCGTTAATTGAATAATCAGCAGGAACATTTGCTTGGTCTATAATTGTTACTGCATCTGCTGTGGCTAAATATATTTTACTAACTTTAGCGTTTTCTGCCTCAATAACTGCAACTGTTGCTGTTGATAGTGTGTCGTTAAATGTACCCACAATAGTTCCTGCTGTTGTAGATGTCATTCTTTCTATCTTGTATAATTCTGTGTTTGTAGCATCGTATATCCAAGCACCTTTTTGAAATTTAGTATCTGCTGTGCTTATTGTGAAGTTACTACTTCCGCTTGTTGCTGTAACGGTTGTTGATGTAGATGTGCTTGCAGGTACAGTAACTTTTGTTGTAATTACGGATATTGAACGCTTTTTATTGTTGCTCATGGTGTTAGTTTTATGTATGCAAAGATACAAAACTTGTAAGAAATGAATTTTGTAATATTTTAAATATAATAGGTAAGATAAAAACAGTTATTTAACAATTGCTTTTTATCTTTTTTTACCCTTATGCAATCCATGTTTAGCGTGCTGTTTGCCTTTAGCTGTAGCTTCTCTCTTCTTTTTATTAGCAAGGGCTAACTTTTTTCTGCCTGATGGGGTAGACTTTAGCTTATTTATAGTTTTAGTAGGGGCGTACACCTCTCCTGTTTCTGAAGACTTTTTACCAGATGGTGTAGTCCATTTTTGCTTAGTCCATTTATTTAAAGACTTTTGTGGTTTTTTAAGTGGCATTATTTTTTATTTCTTGTTTTTTTCTTAGCAGTATCAGATAACTCTTTAAAGTGAAATAACTTTACACTTGTTTTGCTATGATTCTTTCCAGAGTGTAATGACCCATTTGGCATTTTATGTGTTCCTCCTGTGTAAAGTGTTCCGTCTTTCTTGTAGTGTTTTACACCTTTCATTTATATCCTCCTCCTTTAGATTTATATTCTTTTGCTAACATTTGAGCTTTACGAGCCGACCATTCACCAGCTCTTCCACCTTTTGTGCCTGCTTTAATTTTGTTAAACAAATTCTTACGCATGGTAGGCTTAGTATAATTGCCTGCTTTATTTACTGTCGATTTACTTTTCATACACTTAACATTTCCATCTTTTTAATGCTGCTCCTTTTCTTGTTAATTTACCGCCTTTACTTGTTGGGCCTTTTACTCCTGACATTCTGGCGCAAAAACTTTTCTTTCTTCCCTTGTCTTTCTTTGTTTTAGGGTTTGGTGCGGGAGCTTGTAAATTAGAGCCTGTCTTTTTGTTGTATTTTCGTCTCCCAGCAGCAGTCATTCCTGCCCCCTCTTTAATAGAAAGGTAGTTTCTTCCTTTCCCTTTTGTTGTTTTTCTTATTGCCATTTATTTATTTTGTTTTTTTACTGGAACTGGTTTGTATGGGCTATTGCCCTTTTTCTCTTCTTTATTTGCCATTTTTAAAACTTTATCTATATCCTTCTGGAGTGGAAGTGGAGTTCCAGACACAAACATAAACAGCTTTAAAACATCATTCATTAACTTTAAGGCTACAACCACTTCAATTTTTTCATCATTTACTATTGAGTTTTTAAGTTTCGTAACACCTTCTACTGTGCCAGATACGCTATCCCCTAATATATCCATCATTCTACCTACAAATGGGGCTAATGAATTGATTATATCCGAATCAGACTTATATCCACCAACATCTATCGGTTCTGAGAAATACCTACCTCTTGTAACCTCAACTAACTCTTCATGGGCTTTTTTGTAATCAGACTTAGACATTGAATTTTTTAAATATTTATCATATAATCCTAATGTTATAAGTACGGCAGTTTTACCTACATTACCATATTTTCCAGTTGATAGGAATAACGCATTACTTAGTGCAGCATCTTTTATACCCTCAACACTAAGCATATCTTTTAATCTTTGAGTGGCTTTTTCTTTATCATCGTCATCACCAAACATCTCTGCTAACTTCATTTGTGAGAAGTTGTAAACTACTCCTGCCGTAAGAGTGTAAACAGTTCCAGATAATACGCCAGTAAATAATTCTGACAATGCTCTTGACCTACTTTTATTCTCTCTGTAAATAGATTCTCTTACGTTATTCCCTATGTTAAATTGCTCTAAAAAAGCAAAGTTCTGTAAAGTTGTAATCAGCCTACCTAACGCGGATGCGCTATCTGCATATCCGTATTTCTTACCACTAACAGCCTCTACAAAGTTTATAACTATGTCTGGCAATACTCTTACAGCTTCTCTTTGGGAAAATCTTGTCTTAGAACCTTTTATAGCTTGTGTTTCTGAATCAGCAAAAGCACTAGCCTCTTTTATGGCTTTTTCATTATTTTCTAAATAAGATTGCTTATCTTTTTTATACTCACTCATACTAAATTCCTTTCCAGAAACCTTTTTAAATTCCTTTAAGAATGATGGCGACCAAATAGCACTAAAAGTTATTGAGTCTGGGAATGAGAGTATTTTTTGATTTGCCGTTTCTACAGATTCGCTAAGTCTACCTATTTGAGATTTATTAAAACTTCTCCTTGATGCATAATCAAAATTCTCAAAATATATATTTGATAGAAATGGACTTCCTGTAAACTCCATTATCTCTGCCCTGTAAGGCCTAAACATGAGTGCCTTTGGCTGTTTTCTTATATCAGCAGCACCAACACTTCTTATTGTCTCTGCTAATGCTTCTGGTAAAAGTCTTGTACCCATTAAAACGTATGGATATAACCATTTGAAAACTCTGTTTAATATTCTCATTCCAGAGTCTGGAGCTGGGCTAAATTCTTTAGCTAAACCACTTTTTAATCCAGCCACCATAGCTGTTGCGAATTTTTTAGCATCTTGGTCTTGTATCCTTGTGGCTATTTTGCTCATTGTTTTTACAGACTGCCTAACAGTTTCCGTAACGTAAAAATCTCTGTTAGTTTGGTATATTTGGTCAGCTACAAGTCCGTATAAGTCCATGTTTATATCTTGTATCTTACCAGATGTTCTAGCTTCCCCCCTGTCTGATTTTAACTTAGTAGCCCCATCTTTAAACATTGAAAAAAGATTATCAACAAATGAATCATCACTCTCTATGGTTAGAGATGTTCCTTGTCTTTTCATTGGGATATAATACCTACTGTCTATAGGTTCAAACTTTTGACCCCTTCTCTCATTTGATATTCTTTGTTTATCTAATAACTTTTCGTTATTTTTAACAATCCAATCATACGCCTTTTTTTCTTTTCCAGTTAATTCTGATAGGTATTTTTTATAATCTATTTTACCGTCTTTGGATTTATCCATAGACTCATAGTCTTTTTTTAACTCTTTATATCTTTTTGGGTCTTGAATTTTAAATGACTCATCGTCTAATAGAGTTTGCCAATAATTTTCTCCACCTTTATACATATCCCAATACCCTTGAGTAATAGCCATAACGATTTTACGCCTACTATCTTTTGGCATAACACCAAGTTTAAATAAATCATTCACAGAGTTAGTAACCTCTGTATTCATTTTTGTAATAGAAGTTTCCATAGGAGATATTACATTTTTAGAAATAGGCTTTTCTTTACCTAATCCAAAATAATCATCCCATCTTTCCTTCGACATTAATCTTAAATCATAAACTATATCTCTTAATGATTTTGATGAAATTCCTTTTATTCTTAAAATTTTAGGAACAACAAATCTTGCCCAACTTTTTGATGCCGCCTCTTGAAATGGTGTTTTTCTTTTTTTAGCTTGCTTGTCAATCATATCGACAGACTTGTTTGCATTCTGCTCAGAAATCATTGATGTTATATATTCCTGCATCTTTCTTATTGGGGCATACCCGAACGATAACTCTACAGCTATATCATTTAATAAACTTGCTTTATTGTATTTGTTTGATTTTGGGGCTTTCATTAACTCCTTTACCATAGCTATCTGCTCTGGAGACATATCAGTTGTGTCTACTTTTTTTAGAAGTTCATCTGTTTCAAAGTTTAGATATTTTATTTCTTCTTTTAAATCTTCACTCAACACTTCTGATGCTCCTTCTATTTTAGCTTCAAGTTCAGCAACCTCACTATCTAATATATCTTCTGATTCTTGTCTTTTAGATTCAAGTAGTGTATTTAATTTTGATAAAGCTATTGCTCTTTGTTTAATTGTTAAATCGCTATCATTTACTCTTTCTAATAAAGACTCTACATCTTCTTTTACTTCTTTTTTTACAGGCTCATATTTACTAACTTCTTCTGTTAGCTTTGATATGTCATTTTCCCTTACTTTTGCTATAGGATTGTTTATTATATCTTCTAATGAAGAGTTTATCCTATCTAATAACTCAGCACTTTCTATAGGCGTAGCATTTAGTGTAGCTAAGAACCTCTCAACTAACCTTTCCTTATTTGTATATTCTGATGTTTTCTTTAGTTTACTTAAAGCCTTTTTTTGATTATCCCTTACTTGTTTTCTTTTTGCTGACAATATACTTCTATCAACATATCTTTCTATTGCATTGGATATGTTTTCTACAGCTTTAGGTGTTGTTGCTCTTGCTGCTCTTTTTGCTAATGACTTAGGTATTTTTATTCCTTTAGGAACAGCCTCGTCTATAAACTCAGACATAGCCTTTCCAACATCTCTCAATGCCTTCTGCTTGTCTTTAGCTGTTGCTTTTATGTCTTTTATCTTCTCATTAAGAACAGCCTTTACATCCTTTATTTTCTGTTTGTAAGCACCAACAATCTCTTCTACTCCTTGTTTAGCTACTTCTTTTTCAGTTAGTCCCTCTGTTTCTTTTTTTACGTCTTGTGGAACTTGTTTGCTCTTTTGCGCCACAGTCGCAGTCTTTGCAGTTGGTTGCTTCTGTTGGGGCTTTTTCACACCAGATGATGGTTCTTGTTTCGATGTTTCCTCCTTTTTTAACATTTTAGAATATATATCCCTCATTTTATCATTGAGTTCAATATCTATATCACTTCCCTTAATACCGTTGTATATCTCTGTTAACCACTCTTTGAATTTGTCGAAAATTTTCTGTAATCTACTATCAGGTGCTTTCCCATTTGCTAAATATCTCTCAAATCCTCTTGCAAACTTTTCACTTACACTTGTATCCCATTTTGATTTACCTGCCCAAGAAAGTATTTGCTTGCGTTCTGCGTCAGTAAGATAATGTTCGTAAACGTGAGCCAATTCGTGTAGTGGAGTGGATACATTTGGATTGGTTAAAGCGTATATAATATACTTACCATCTTCTGCCAACATTGCGCCTTGCTCTCCTTGAAATAAAGGAACAGCTGAGTTTAAGTTCATCCGCATTTCAGGGGTGATGGCGATGGATAGTTGTTCGTTTACAGTTGTAGTTTTTTCTGCTTCACCTGCTTTCAATGCCGAAGCAATATTCTCTAACATCTGTATATCTTGTTCAGATTTTACATCTTGCGCTTCTATTTCCTCTTTAAGTTTTTTAAGCTCTTTTGTGTTTCTAGTATAAGTTTTACTTCTAAAATCAACAACCTCAACATTAGCTTTCTTATCAAAGCGTCTAGCTTCTTTTTTAGCTTGTGATGGAAGGATTGAATTGTAAAAGGCTTTCATTCCTTCTCCGCCTACTTTCAACCCATCGCCTCTTAGTGTAAAAAACTCAGGATTTGTAGGTTGATTTTTCCACTCTCTTCCTTTGTTTCTATCTGCTCCTTCTATAAGTTTTTGAGCAAGTTCTTTACCTATTGTATCCTCCATTTCAGAAGGTGTCATCTTTTTACCAGAAGCTCTATATTCTGGTAATTCATCCCCTCTCGTGTCTTCTAAAACAAGGTTATATGTTCCGTCATCATTTTTTATTGCTGACGCCTTGCTTATTTGCTTACTCAAATCATACCTATCGGCACTTTGCTCTCCTGTAACCCAAGCAACTCTATCAAAGCCTTCTTGCGCTGCCATTTGCATAGCTCTACGCATTGCCATGCCTACCCATTGGTCGGTTTTTTTGTATGGCATCTCAGGGACAGCGTTTATATCTTTTGATTCTAAAAAGCTTCTTCTATTTGTAACTCTTGTATATTCATCCGTTATGGAAGAAGGCGCATCTTCGTTTTTAGAAGTGTATTTTTTAGCTTCATTTAGTAATTCCTGCTCTTTTTTTATTAAATCGTTGATTTCTTTTTGTATTGCGGAATCACCTGAAAACCCTTTCTTTTTACCTTCTTGCGCCCAATCACTTTGTACTTCCTCAATAAACATTACACGCTCTCCGTTAGGTAGAGTACGCTCGTTTATTCTTAGGTGGGCGAGGATGTTTGATTCATCCCAATGTGAAGATTTATAAGATGACGAAGGCTTTTCTTGAGGCAAAGTAAGCAACACCTCTCGGTAGTTTTCACCGCCTTCAAGGGTGTATTTAGAGTATTTTGTTTGTCCATCGATATACCCAACTTGGTTTGCTGAAATATGCTCATTTGCTCTATCTACTGCTTCTTCAAATGAATTATGTGTTGAAATAAACCCATCAGCAGATTCTAACTCAAATTTACTATCATCTCTTAACCATTTTATTGTGTAATCTCCTGAAAAAGTCCCTGTCGGGTCTTCTGCTTGCCATTTTCCTTCAGAATATTTATCTTCCTTAAAATCTAATTTAGGCGTTTCAGAACCCTTAGTTACCTCAACAATCTCAATCTGATTATCATTAATATATTGTTCTACTACTTCTTTAGGAACAGACTTAGCGTTATTCTCTTTCTTCCATTCGTTAAGATAATCCCCTAACCCTATCCAATCTAATTCTTGAGCTGTTCCTTTACCGCCTTTGTCGGTAATCATTTTTACCCATTGTTCGGGTGTTGCGGCTTTTTGTTGTATCTTGCCAATACCTTCTTGTGCGGTAGATTTAAAAATAGGTGATTCTTGTTTTAGTGAGCCATCAGGAGCTTTATCGCCCTTCTTAAACTTCACTTTAGAATACATCTCATCTTTAGTAATTCCCGCACGTTTAGCCATTTGACCAATAGCCCTGTCCATTACAACGGCACTCGCCAAAGACTTAACTCTGTTCTGACCAAACATCTTCCTGTTTATGTCATACAGCCCCTTTATATTCTTTGCTTTTACACCAGATACTTTAGCTACCTTTTCTATTTCTTTCTCAGCTTTCTTCCCGTCTTGTAGTTCTGCTTTGTCGTCTTTTGACATATCGCTATCGACTGTCCCTTCGGCTTTTTCTTGCCCACCTTGTTCACGCATCGGCTCACTCTCGTTCCTTTTGGCATTTTCTTGTATTTGATTGTTTATTTCTTTTTTCTGAGATTCAAGTTCTTTAAGTTCAGAATCAATATTCTCTAATCGTTGCTTAGTTCTATTGTAATCCATTTTTTCTTTACCAAATAAAATATCAGTGGTAAATTTCTTTATCTTACCTAAAGACTCGTACTTCTTTTTAGCTTCATTAAATTCAGCTTCAGCATTTTTTCTTCTTTCGTTTAAAAACTCTATATTTCTGTCAATTGTATCAAGTTCATCACTTAAAATGTTCTCATCTGTAGAGTTTGATATATATTCTAATGTAGATTTTATCCTTTCTATTTTTTCATCCGCAGCTACCTTTTCATCCCCAGTTAAATTAGACGCAGCCTCGATTTGTTCATCGAGATATTCTTGCATCTGTTTTACTTTTTCGTTTCTGATTTTTGTAGCTACTTCTTTTTTATCTCCGTATTGCTCTACTGTTGTTCGTTCTTGTTTAGGCTCGCTTGCTACTTTTTGCATTTGCTCCTCAATGTTCTTCATTCGCTCATTATAGTTTGGGGCGAATGCGGGGCTTGCGTTACTTTTAGCTTCAGCTAATTCATTGTATGTTTTTTGAAGTTTTACTAACTTCTCTCTTTGCTCTCCTTGTATATCTTCGGGTATTTGTAAATTAGCCTCTACAGAATTGTTTAAATCTAATATTTGTTTGTTAGCTTCTTCTGTAGATATTATTCCTGCCGCCTCTCTTGTTTTTATAACCCCTGTAAGCATTTGTCTAACTTTAGGATTGACAGACGCTTCATTTAGCATATCTTGATTTATCTCTCCTTTTTCTGTAAATGCGCTAACAGAAGACATTGGCGCAGCACCGAACAAAGTTTTAGCAGCTACATTCATAGCTTCCTCTGCTGTTAATGACGTAAATCCTTTTATAAAACCTTCTCCTAATGCTGAAGATACACCACCTTTAGCTATAGCTTCCTGACCTATTTCTGTCCCTATTTCTGTAACAGTCCCTAAAGTTGCTTTTTGTATTGGCTTTAGTACTTTTGTTATTGTTGATAGTTTCGCTAATGGCTTGATAATTTTTCCTGCGCCCATTGTCGCTAATCCTATTAAATCTAAAGCGGCTATACCCATAGCTGATATTCTTTGGTCTATAGCTTTTACCTCTTTACTATCTAAGGCTTGCTCTAGTGTCATTCCCCTTTCATTCATTAATGAATTAACAATCTCTTGTTGCATAGAACCTAACTCTTGTATGTATGTTCCATATCCTAATGTTATAGCACCTTGAGCAAATTGTGGGAGCTGTTCTCCAAAAGAGGTAACAGCAAAATTCAATAAATCTTGTGGTGATTGAACATCCTCTAATCCTTTAGCTAATCCGTATTGTAAAGATGTTTCTGCTGATTGTTCTAATTTATTAACACCAAACTTAAACATATCTGTTTGTTCGGATTTTATTTGTTCTCTTGCTTTTAATAAGGCTTCCCTATATTCTGGAGATGCATTATCTATTTCTTCTTGTGTTGCGCCCACACTTGATGTAGCAACACCAATAGCTCCACTTCCTAATATCTGCTCAACACCCATCTTAGCAGCTCCATACAGCCTCATTCCAACACCAAAAAAAGGAGGTAGATTGTCTATCACTTCTTTTGTTGCGGCTACAACCTCTTCATCTTGCTCTAATTCAAATCTATTCTTAGCTACAAATAGGTTGGCATATCTTTTTGATAGTTCTGCATACCTCTTATTATCTTCTTCTCTTAAATTTTCTAATTCATTTTGTGCTGCTTGGTATTCAGATACGGACTCGCCAGTAACGATTTGTTTACCATCTTGTGTATCTACTTCGTATAAGTCTTTTATTTCTGTAGTTGATGGTATCTTAAACGTGAACTCTTTTAACCTTTCTGTTTTGGTATTGTAGTCTTGTTTTATCTTCTTTATCTCATCCTCTATACTTGACATCTCATTATCGTATGCCTTTTTTATTTCTGATGTAGTTTGTTTTTTTACCTCTTTATTTAGTGGCGAAGATGTTTCAACACTTTTTCTAACGTCTGATATTTCTTTTTGTCTTTTCTGAAAATCAGTTAAGTCTGGTATTTGTGGCTTACCTTTTAATCTCGTATCTGTAGTTGAATCGTATTGTGCTGTAGCTATATCAAACTCTCCTCCACTCTCTTGCAAAGGCTCTGCAACAGTCGATGAATCTTCTGTAATAGCCTCTTCTTGAGGTGGTTGAGTTTGTTCTTTTTTTTTTACCCCATAAGGAGTTATTCCTTTTGTTTCTATAACGGACTCGTAATCATCTCCATATTTAGATTTTAACTGAGATGAAGAATATACCACATCATTATATTGATATGCTTTTTCAAAACCAAACTCGCTTATTTTTTGGTCAACATTTTCGCCATACTTCTTAGATAAATCACCTTTAGAGTATAATGTATTATTGTATAAAAAGTATTCTTCTTCCATTAATCTGGTAAATTATTTAAGTCTTCTTCTGTTGCTACTTTAGGTGCTGTTTTGGTTTCGCCTTCTTTATCTCTATTTTCAGCAACTAACCTTTGCGCTTCTAAATATGCTTGTTGTGCTTGCTCCTCGTCATCTGCCCTATATTCTTTTTCTCCAACAACAAGAATATATCCGTCACTCCAATTTCCTTTTAGCTTTATACCTAATTCATCTAAATACATTGGGGCTTTTGTTAGTCCACTATTATCTAATGCTTTAAATGCACTATCAAGTTTTGTCTTTTCTGTTTCTGTTATTTCTGGGATAGTTCCTTCTGGTGTTGGGTCTGTAAGTTCAGTCATTCCTAACGCCTCTAACTTTACGTCTGGTACATTTTTAGCAATAAATCTATATATTGACTCAGCATCATTTAACGCTATCTTTCCAGATTTTGGCTTAGGGTCTTCTCCTACAGTAATAAACTGAATCATACCATCATCACTCGTTACGCTTATACCATAAGGTGCTAAAAATTTATTTATTTCTCCAACCTTGCTTGGGTCATCTTGGTAGTTATTTACAACCTCTTTTACTGTTTTAGCTATATTTAAGTCGGTATCTTTTATTCCTTTATTTTCACCAGACTTACTTCCAACTCTTTCCGTAAATTCTAAATCTTTAGGGAACTGAGAATTAACTAATTCTGTGTAATACCCGATAAACCCATCTTCATATCCATTTTCAATTAAATGTTCATCAACTGCTAATGGAGATATATTATTTTCTCTCGCATACTTATTTCTTTCTATTGTTTTTAAGGATGGGTCATTCATTAACGCTTCCTTAATCTGCTTATTAGTGATAACTTTTTTTGTTTCTCTTATAATAGGCTTCCCATCTAAAGTTGTACCCGACTCAGTAATAGTTTTTTGCTCTTGGGCTTTTGCTATTAATCCATCATAAGCATCTTTCACACCTTTATCTGCATTCACAATAACATTAGGGTCTGAAAACGCTTGAGATAGTTTAGCGTTTAAATCTTGAGTGTATGTTCCGTCTTGTATCGCTTTAAGTCTTTCCTCGTCTGATTTATATGCAGTGCCATTCATCAATGATTGTAGCACAGGTAATGTATTGTCAAAATATTCCCCGTTTATGTATGAAGATATTTTACTAGAGCCAGATGATAATGTTTTTGATAATCCAGAAACCCCTTCAGCTAAAGAGTTTACAGATTCTAAATCCCTTATTAGTGTAGGAAAATTTCCCTCAATATCAAAGTTAGGGTCTGACTTTGCTTTGTTTACATATTCTTGATATATCAAATCTTTAGCACCGTCTAACTCTTTTATGTTTGTTTTGTTTTGTGCGTCCTGTAATAATTTATTTTGAGCAGCTTTCTTTTTTTGCGCTTCTAATTCTTTTTCGTATTGTTTTTCTCTCTGTTTGGCTAAACTCGCAGCACCACGTTCTATTCCCCTTACAATACCACTTGCATCTGCAAATTGTGGATTGCTTTGAAAGATTTGTGCTGCGCCTTGTCCTTCTCCTGTTGTGCTTGGTACAAATACTTCTGCCATTATTTACCCTCCGTAGTTTGCTATACCTTGTCCAAATGTTCCATTTCCATATCCACCTTGTCCAAAACCTTGATATAAACCTTGTGTTTGTGGCATCATTCCTGCTCCGCCACTACCTCCTGAACCCATTAGTCCTGCTAATGCTGTAGGATTACCCATTAATGTTCCTCCTACTGCACCAGCTACGTCCATTCCCATTTGTAGGTTTTGTTGTCCTTGCTGTGTTTGTAGGTTTGCTGCTAACATTTGATTCTGTTGTGAAGCCCCTAACATAGCTTGATATTGTTGCACCATTTGTTCGTATGGTAATAGCTTGTTATATTGTTCTGCTTCGCCTTCTGCTCCTGCTAACATTTGTCCTGCACTCAACATTCCTTGTTGTGCTAACTCAGCATCTTTAGCAGCTAAGTTTTGCATAGCGTCTGCTGACTGTCCTTGTATTTGTCCTACGCCTCTCAACCCCCCTCCTAAAGAAGATATATCTCTTAATGCTGAGGCTTGTGTTCTTTGTATGTCTTGTTGTGCTAATTGTCTTTGTTGCCCTGTTAGTCCTTGTGAGGCTATGTCGTATATACTTTCAAGTCTTTGCTTTCTTGCAGACATCTCTGGTCTGCCCTGCTCTTGTAGTTGTTGATAGGCGTTAGCCGCTGCAAGCTGTTGTTTTTGTGCTTGTTTTTCTACTGCTTCTTGTGCGGGAGTTTTGCCAAATACTTGACTCGCCACATTTACAAAAGCAAGAGGAGTGTAACTTTTCCAATCCTTGAAATAATCTTTTGTATTAAATCCTCCTATTTGTGCCATAATCTCGTTGTTTTACAAAGATACAAATTTATCCGTTAAAATTAGATAGGTTGGTATCGAAATATCCTACACCTACACTAAATAATTTTACAGAAGTTGTATCGCTATTGTTTAGTTTTAAAATAAGCACCGTACTTGTCATTGGATTGCCATTAAATAAAGCGTCTGTTCTGTTTGCTGTATTAATATCCCTTAGTATTGGTGCGAAATATTGATTGTTTCTTTTTACATAGTTTGCTTGGGCGATAGAAGAGCTTTGACCTTCGGGTGTTGTCACATCTCCGCTGTCTGCACTATCCCAAATATTCAAACTTTCTAATTGCACATTTCTAAATGTTTTAGGTTGTGATGGAGATTGATTAGCGATAACAGTGATTGTAGCTTCGTATTCATCTCCATAGAAACTTCCTCTTGTGTTATTGCTGTCGTGTAAATATATCCCACCGTCTTTAAACGTAACAAGTCCTATTCCACATTCTTCCATCCAATCAGGCTTATAATCCCATCTACTTATCCATTTCCCTACTTGCTCATTAAATGTAATTACATTGTACGTACATTTTCTTGCATATTGTACGGAATAACTAATAGAGTTTAATGCTGTGAATGTCACGCCTACACTCCAAGTTGTGCTATTAAATGATGTTACGCTTGATATTGTTGCGGTTCTTTGTAAATACTCCGTACCACTCTCTCCTGTAGATTTAATGTAAAGACATAACTGCCCTGCAAATGATTGGTCTAATTGAGGAAATGATGCTTTGCTTAATTGCAATGTACAACTAACATCTGTTTCTGCTGATATTGGAACATTAACAGCAAAGTCTTTTTCATTATGCATTAACACCAACTCATCATTATTCTTGTCGTAAGCCACTCTCACTCTTTGTGGGTCTATCATAGAGAATAAACTATTAAAGAATCCTCTCATTTGAACATCACTAATAGGTGTTATCCCGTCTTGCGAAAGTCTTAAAACGCTACCACGTACAGTATCAACAAAATACTTTCTATAACCATAAACAGAAAAACTTTCTGGGTTGAGTCCAATTCCATATTCCGCAGGATAGTATTGTATCGGTGTAAGAACCGTATCAGTTTCATAAGTTTGATTTGCCCCGTTTAAAAGGAATTGTTGATTTACCCCAATAACCCCAACTTTTCTTTCTTGAAATACAAATAATCTTCTGTCGTCTTGAAATAGCTTCTGTATGCTTCCATACATTGTGTCTTGTTGCTCTATAGATGTGCCATACACTGTCGCTATGCCATTTAATCTTGAATTTGCTATGTATGGTTGACTATAAACTATTGAGGTTTTCCTGTGTGTTTCTTTGAAGTTATTATCCACTACACTACTTCTGCCAATACTTGTAACTGCACTGTCGTAATAATCAGAAAAATATTCACTTTCAACAAATTCTTCGCTTGCTTCAATGTCGTCAGGTGATTTTGGATATCCAACAAAGTTTCTTCTCTTGTAATAAACATCACCGACATCATTTAGGTCTATTACAGCAGGAAGTGTAGATGTTTGATTTTGTGTGTTTGCTGTATGAAAACCATTTTCTATAGGATATGTATGTCCTATTTCATAAAACAATTTGTCCTCAACTTGCTTTTGCGGTCTTCTTATTTCAAATAAATATTTAGAACCATTTAACAATGGAGTCGCAGAAGCTGCTGAGTCATAATTAAAATAAATCTTTCTATTTGTTGTTGCCCCTTCTTCATTTAACAATGACAATGCAGGATTGTCCTGCTTTACATAAGTTCCACCTACACTTTCTATAAACTGTATAATATCCCCTTCTTGAAATGTGTACGATATTGGCGTTCCTTGATTTCTTAAACGAAACCTATACAAATCTTCTAATGCTACACTCCATAAATTTGTTGCAGTCGCAGACTCATCAGTAACTTCTCCTATAAAATACAAGAAATAGTCATAAGACAAATTCTTAGAATACATTATTGAATAGCTTGTAGCCCAACTTGGAGGTGTATGGTATATTTCTATTTGTGCTGTCACTCTTCCTCTGTCTCCAGTTGATGTTAAGCCATTTATGGCTGGCGTTCTCTTACTTAATTGACTGTTTGTTATTACTGTACTTCTCCTTCCCTTATCATCGCTATATTCTATTCCAAATTCATGTGTAGCATCCTTTTTAAATGAAGGTAGTGATGATATTTGTGATAGGTTTATAATACTAAAATTAGACACTAAAGAGTTTGATGTTGTTACTGCTGTATTAGTACCTATTGGTAATACGTTTTGTCCTTGATATATAGTAGTATAAATAAATGGTGATGTAAAGTCCGTTCCTGCTACTATACCTCCTATATTATTTTGCCTTGTATCTACAGCGTTTATAGCTTGTGCTATGCCTCTAGCTACATTTTTTCTTGACTCAACAACATCTGAATCAATATCTGTTGTTTTTACTAAATATTTGAAATTAAAATCAACACTGTTAGTGGAAACAAGGCCACTATCATTAAACACATTGTATGTTAATGTAAGAGTAAATGATATTTCATCAAAAGCTACTGGAGTACCTCCTATTGTTATTGTGTCGTATGTAACTGGAGATGATAGCCCATTAATAGATGTTGTTGTGTTTATAGCTATTCCGTAAGTATCATTTGTTACACTATCAGTTGATGGTAAATTTGAGTTTTGTGGAGTTGCTGCTGTTCCTGCTGTTGATGTTGTTGGAACATCCTGTCTTAAAAAAGTTAAATTACATTCTAAATTTATATCACTTATATCTTCACCGTCATAAAAATTAGCAATACCAAGCCTATTTCCGTAAATAATATCTAAAGCCTTTGCTTTTTTTGGTATGTATGTTTGTGCTTGTGCAACTTCTAAAGGGTCTGCTAATTGATACACTCCATCATTAGCAAAGTTGTAATCCGCAAAATTAGTTCCGTATAATACTGATGAACTTAAAATAATATCGCTTCTATATTCTTCATTCCACAAATACCAGTTGGTTGTTTTTTCACTATCATCACTAACCCCTTGTGCATAAAACTCTACCCTATCTACATCTCCATCTGGTCTTGGTATTGTTACTACTATTTCGTTGTTTAATGATACATCTTGATTTTCTACAAATGGAGCTTGGCTATCTATAGATGGTATCGGGGCTTTACTTATTGTACTAAACGCACTCCTTGTTCCATCTTTGTAAACATAAACAGTTCTAAACTGCCAAATCTTTCCTATTAGATTATTGTATTTCTTCTCTGTATTTGTTGTATAATTAGCGTAACAAGGCGTTTCTTGTGGCGGCTTTGCTATATCCAATAATGAAGGAACTACTACAGGGTCTGAATATTTGGAAAGATTGTCTAAATCCACCCATCTTGGTTCTGTATTATCGTCTGTATATATTAAAAACCTATTATCTAATAAGGCTACACTATCAATGAAATAGGCTAAACTAAATTCTAAATCACCTTGCAATACTTTCTCTACAACATCATTTGTGTAGTCGTATTTTAATATACTGTGTAAATCTTCTGAATTGTAAACAAAATAATAAACATTCTTGTTTAGCTTATCATCATAACTTCCTATTACGTAATTATGTCCTGTTGGAAGTGTGTATGTTTTTTCTGTGTTTCCTTTTACGTTTGTTATGGCGAGGCTATTCCCTCCCGCATAATCTGTTATTCTCACATTAAAAGCATCCCTATAAGCGTTCTGCAAATAACGTAAATCACTATCCTTATCTAAACCGTTTACAAATCCTATTTTCTGTATTGGCATTCACTTTACATTTTTGGAGCTTGCGAAAAATTTACTTTAGCTATTTCTTTAGCTTCTTCTAAGTCAAATGAACTCAGCCTCATTCTTGCCCAAGTTTTACTATCCACATATTGCTTGTGTAGAAACTGAACCTCTCCTTTTCCTACATATCTCTTTCTTTGTTTATCTTTCCACTCTATGTAGTTTTTTATAGGTTCTCTTAAATATTCATGCACTTCAAATTGTCCATTAACTTGACTTGCCTCTGATAAATATTTAAGGACTATATATGAATTACTTGTTCTTGAGGAAAATTCTATTCTTTTTTCTGCGTGGTTTATTGTGTAATCTCCTGTCGCTTGTTGTCCTCCAATTCCAAACCAATTTCCTATGTTCTGTCCGTTTCTGAAATGCTCTGCCTGTGTATTGTAAAACCCTCCTCCTAAATCATCTATTCCGTTACTATTTGGAACTCCTCCTGTTGTGTTTCCGCAGTTGTCGTTTATCTTAAATATTTTATGTGGTGAACGTGAAAGATTAACTAAGTTTCCACTACCATCAATAACAGCTACACCAACTTCTCTCATAAAGTCATCGGGTAAGTTGCATATATTTTTACTTGTATCTACAGTTAATGCCACTGATTTAACAACACCACTAACGTCATAATGTAAATCTCTAATACCGTTTATTGCATGGTGTAGGTAGATAGCCTCCTTATGGCGGGTATCTCTTTCTTCCTCCATCAT
>Ga0208899_1001377_pt1 | contig 17215 bp, 26 predicted proteins | sample VirMetDEL_Nov_24_FD_184518 | JGI IMG/M metagenome (GOLD analysis project Ga0208899, IMG submission 184518) | Aqueous microbial communities from the Delaware River and Bay under freshwater to marine salinity gradient to study organic matter... | ecosystem: Environmental > Aquatic > Marine >... | reverse complement strand
CATAGACGAATCAAGTTGGAGAGAGTTTGAGCGTGAGTTCAAGATTTGTTTTGTAGAACCAGAAGATGACGTAGAGCATCAACTCTGGGTGGAGAATGATGATGTCGTTTAGACCTACTAAATTCAGCGAGTTGATTGGTCAAAAAGAGTTGATACAAGCCCTGAGTATTTCTGTCAAATCCGCTAGGGTGAGACAGGATGCTCTCGGGCATGTATTGTTCTCCGGTCCTCCGGGTCTAGGCAAGACTACTCTATCGACCGCGCTTGCTAACGAACTAGGTGTAGATATCAAGATCGCTAACGGTGCTACGTTTCGTTCACCAAAAGTTATCATACCTTACTTGTTAGACCTCAAGCCAAACTCTATATTATTTATAGATGAGATCCATCGCATGACTAAGGTTGCAGAAGAGTTTTTGTATCCAGTTATGGAAGATTTCAAGCTGGACATAGTAATTGAAAAGGGTAAGGAGAACAAGGTTGTGTCAATGCCACTACCAAAATTCACTATGGTGGGTGCTACAACCGAGGCTGGAAGTTTGTCTGCTCCTTTGCGTGACCGCTTCAAGCTACGCTTTGAGCTTGAGCTTTACGACATAGAAACATTGTCTAAGTTGATATCAAGTAATTGTAAGAAGTTAAGCCTGAATATGGAAGATGCTGTCGTTGCCCAACTAGCAGGAGCAAGCAGAGGCACTCCTAGAATTGCAAACGGGCTTTTAGAATGGGTTCGTGACTTCAAGGTTGCCAAGGGCTTATCCTCTGTGTGTTCCAATACACTAAAGACCTCTCTTGCAATGAGGGGTATTGGCATGGATGGTTCAACAAAGCAGGATAGAGTGTATTTGAAATTCTTAAAGAAACAAGACAAACCTGTAGGCGTAAGAACGATTGCTTCTGCAATCAATATTGAGCTAGAGACAGTGGAGAATGTTATCGAACCATTCTTAATTAGAAAACAATTAATCGCCAAGACCAGTGGCGGGAGGATCGCATTATGAAAAACAAAGTTGAGTTGATTGGTTACTACGGAGACGACACTACGATAGCTTGCAGTGCTTGGACCTCTACGAGTAGAAACCTGACCGAGAACAAGCGTAACAGAATTGGTAAACTAATTAATATGCTGTGGAGTGAAGGCCATGAGACGCCCTTTGAAAAAGCGACCGTACATTTTCTTGTTGATACAGATATTGCTAGTCATATTCACCTGCTCAAGCATCGTATTAGTTCACTCAATGCTGAGTCAGCTCGCTACAAAGAATTAAAAGAAGATAAGTATTACCTGCCGGAAGATTGGGAAGGTATAAATGTCAAAGATGGAGTTCTACAAGTTCTTCCGTTGGTTCCTCGTGGAATACACGAGACAAGGAACAGCACTTGGATTGAAGCATTGGAAAGCTATACACAGTTAGGCAACAGCCTCTATCATCAGTGTATCGCAGACCTAGAACCAGTCTTGGGACGCAAGCGAGCAAAAGAGTCAGCACGATTCTTCAAGACTTACAACAGCCAGATTCAGGCTGATGTAATGTTCAACATGAGGAGTTTTGCTAACTTTATCAAGCTGAGAAACAGCGAACATGCCCAGCTAGAAATCAGAGAGATCGCACAACAGATGTGGGATTTGGTTGCTACCATTGAAGGTGAGCCTTTCAAACATACACTAGATGCTATTTGGAGAAGAATCAATGATGGATAATGAAAATATAATGTACTTGATTGTTATGATAACAAATACTTCAGAGCATAATCCTTCTGGCTCTTACCTAGATTTTATGAAAATGACAGAGAAGGAAATGGCCGAATGGATAGATGGACAAACTACAGAACCAGTAGCTATCTACTCAGATTTTGAAACTGCTGCTCGATGGATGGATGAGTTAGCCGACCAAATAGAAGGAACGTCAGATGAAGGTAATGTCTGGTTTGATATTATAGGTATGCCAATAGACGAAGAGCCTCCTCAACTATTGCTGGACCTACGGGCAGAACAAGAGCTACTGAGAAACACAGTACAAGATATACTAATTAGGCTAATGAGAGAAGATTTGGTAGATCAGTTGATTGGAGAAGATGGTAAGTTTTATTACGAGATAACTGACAAAGGCAGAGAGAAACTAAAAGAGATGCCTCCAGAGATCAAATTAATGTTAGATAAAAAACGACCCAAAAAAGACGATGACGATTGGGATGACAATATCCCGTTTTAACTTTTAAGTTATCTTAATATACATAGAATAGTGTTGTGAAAAACCCCGTTACTTGATATAATGAGGTAACAACACTATTTTATTTATTTAGGAGATCCTAAAATGAAAAAACGTAATGCTTTTACCTTAATTGAATTGCTCGTTGTGATTGCTATTATTGGTATCTTGATTTCTATTCTGCTTCCAGCAGTTAACTCAATCAGAGCGCAGGCTAGAGCAACAGTCTGTAAAAACAACCTACGCCAAATTGGACTGGCCTTGATTGCAAATTCTGACACTGCTTCAGGAAACAAGCTGTGCAGTGGTGCTTTTGATGCAAAGCGAGATGGTTCACCTGAGATTTTCTCTTGGGTAGCTGACTGTATTTCGCAAGATACTTTGCCGGGACAACTGTTATGTCCTAGTAATGAATGTATTTCTAACGAAAAGTATAACGATTTACTTGGTGGAAATACTTCAGACGACTCAACCACGCCTCCCTCCAGATATGGAATTGGTTTGGCCGCAACATTAGATGGTATGCCAGCATTTAGTCCAGAAAGAACGCTTCTTGTTCAAGAGAAGCTGTGGGAAACTGGGCATAATACAAACTATGCAGCAAGCTGGCACTTTGTAAGATCCGCTCCCGGAATTCAAAATGGAGCAGTTGTTGGTAAATTGAAAGACTTTATGAATACCGCTGGTCCTTTGTCTCAGCGTCAAGTAGAAAATGCTGTAGTTCCAAGCTCTGCCATTGCTTTGCTGGGAGATGCTGACAAGGGCGACACAGACGAAGCTGTTCTTGGTCAAGGCGCTGGCCCCGACTGGGATCAAATGAATGACGACATGGTACGAGGAATTCCTCTGGCAGAAGCGTTCAATGATGGTCCAGCTTTTTATGATCCATCCACTCAAAAGGTTAAGATTGTTTCTGCGGGTACGCCACGATCTGAGCTGATTCCTGCATCACTTCCAACCATTGGAGATATTGTAACTCCAACTAATGAAGTTGAATGGAAGGGAACAAACACAGACTTGGTACTGCAAGATACACGTGACTGGAGAGCTTTACATGGTGGCAATACTTGTAACATCTTGTTTGCTGATGGAAGTGTTCGTGTTCTGAAAGACCTCAACAAAGACGGCTACCTGAATCCCGGATTCCCTGTGCCTACTGGCGCTGATCCTGAGATCACTGGATATATTGACGGTCAAGTAGAGATCAACCCTTGGGAGATGTTTACTGGAACTTTCTTGTCAGAGTCTTACAGAGAAAAGGTTTTTGAATAATGAGATTACTATTAGTATTATTATTGATATTAGCTTTAATTTATATGTGGTTTTACTTGACATACAGATAATAACGTGTATAATATAATAGCACTTGTAGTATTGCCCTTGGCAATCAGGAGTTTTATGCAAACCGTTTCTTCTGTGAACAAAAAGACGGAACTTTTGATGGTTGTATAATGTTAATATGGAAGGCTTCACAGGACGCGGGGGCAGAACCCGCCACGTCCACTCCCAAACTATGGGCGTGACTTAGAATCGACTGGTCGCAAGAAATATTAAACGCAACCCGAAGTTGGTCGAATGGGCTTCGTTAAAATCGACTACCTTTTAATTGCAGAACTTGATTTTGCACTGGCAGCGTAGCTGTCACGGGGGTTGCCTGTCCCTTGCTACCCAAACAGGCATTTACTAATTTTTTTGAACAAGGAGAAAGTATGAAGGGATTTGTTTTAGCGATTGCATTTAGTATTGGTATTTTATTTAGCTCTCAAGCTATGGCTCAAGAGTGTTGTCATCCAGTAAGAAATGCTGTTCGCAATGTTGTAACTATGCCATTCGTTGTAATTGACAAGGTACGTCCTGTACGTCGCGCTGTATGTTACATCAAAACAGAGCGTCCTGTTCGTAGCGCAGTGTGCTGCATCAAGGAAAAACGTCCTGTCAGACGATTTTTTGGTAGAGTTTTTGGCGGTTGCTGCTGCAACTAATTCTTAAAGGTAAGGATTCGTCGGTAGATATTATTAACTACCGACGTTTTCTTACTCTTTTTTGAGAAAAAAAATAAATTAAAGTTGACAAATCTATTTGCCGATACTATAATGTACTGAACAAGTTAAAACTTTTAGGGAGCGACTATGAAACGGAAACCATTTAAAACTTGTCCAGCTTGCAGTGATAAGTGTCACGCAAGAAAAGCCACATGCGTGTGTGGTCATGTTTTTTACGAAAGAAAAAATAGAAACAAAGTTATTGAGAATTGGAGATCGTTGAACAAAGGCGATGTCATTAAGTCAGTAAGCGGAAATGGTCCTTACTGGGAAAACCCAGCAACTTGGGAAAAAGTTTACATGGGGTCATATGGCAAATTTGTTGTTGAAGATGTTGGCGCAGATTTCATACGCTGCTCAAGATTAATCAAGAATAGCCGTAAGAATTATAAAATGTCAGGTACTCATATACTGTATATGGGTCCATCACATAAATCGGAATTGTGCGATAACTTGTATAGTTGTCCACATAAATTAATTGGTGTTTTATTAAAGGAGAAGGTCTAGATGACTGGAACAACAGATTGGAACATGGTGTTGACTAATCGTTCAAACGTTAATGCTGTGCGTAGTTTTGCAAGTGGTAACACTAGTGGTAGACAGTTTTATGCGAGCTTTGCCAACACTCCTTCGGGCGGTGTTGTGCGCAACTTGCTGCGGACTCATGGCGTTGATCGCGCCCGCGTTTTGGCTCGCAAAGCATTGAATCGTCGTGGAAACTAATTTTAGGGAGTTTAAATATGTCGTACAACAATAGAATTACGTTAACTGGAAACTTGACTCGTGATCCAGAGTATAAAACAATCAGCGCTGGCGGGCAAGATCGCGAGCTGGTTAGCTTTCGCATGGCTGTAAATGAAAACTATGGCAACGGAAAGGAAAAAACTGTATACATGGATGTTGATCTATGGGGTCCGGGACACACTAAGTATGCACAAGCTGTTGGTCTTGGTAAGGGAGACCCAGTTCATGTTGATGGATCTCTTGAACAAAGAAACTGGGAAGATTCCAATGGAGGAAAGCGAACCAACTACACGGTTAGCCCTCGCAAGTTTTCCAAGCTAATGAAGCCCGGACGTTCTGAAGAGTCGCAAAGTTTCTAGAAATTTAGCCAAAGGCTGGTGAGGGAGGTTATCCCCTGCGTCCCGCTTGTCGGGAGGTTAGTCGGTACATCCCGCCAGCCTTTTATTTTTAATCATGAAAAACAAAGAAAAAATATTAAGTAGTATTGAAGATATAGAAGAAAGAATCTTCGTACTTCAAGAGCGGTCATATAATCCAGAGCTTACCACATCTGAGATTAAAGAAATTACAAAACGTAAAAAGAAGCTGCATAGAAACAAGCAGAAACTTTTAAAAAAGCTAGAAAAATGTCCAAGCCCTAGTAAAAAGAGTGACAAATGAGCAAACCTAAAAGCATGAAAACCAAATCTCAGATCAAACGATCTGAAAAGAAGAAGAAAGCCAGAAATACGGCAAAGCGAAAAAAAGCATTGCGAAAAAAGTCTAGATCCATTGAGGAAAAAAAGCTGAATTCCAGTACCTTCAAAATGGAAGAAGAAATACGAAAAATTAAAAATAAAGGTTTGACAATCAGAAATGATAAAGTATAATTGAATTGGCGAGGGAGGTTAACTTTTGCATCCAGCCAATTTATATTTTTACTTTCAGGATAAAAAACATGACAAATATTGGATATTCAGATGACACCATCGGCGCACTACTATTCTTTCTTCTATCACTTCCGATTACAATAATGATTTTATCTAATCTTGTGCAGGCTTTTTATAGTAAAACAAAATATGTTACCGTTGAAAAGATTGTTAAAGTAGAGGTTCCAACAACGGTATACGTGGAACGTAAATCCTATAATAAAATGTCAAGTCGTACAACGCCAAGTCGTACAACGCCAAGTCAGAAAAAAAGTTCTAAATCTCCTCTTAAAACTCCCGACAAAGTAAAAATGCACGCCTTAACTGGTTTAAAAAATCTTGGACTGAGTGCTACCGAGGGCAGGAATCTGATATATAAAACAATCAACAGGAAATATTACACAGATTCTAAAGAACTGCTTAAAGATTGTATGGCAAACATGTAAAATGTGTATATAAACCATATAACCTTTGGGGGAAAATGTGGACACTAATCAAATAATAAAACAGTTCTCAAACAAGATTGACAAGATTGCCTATACTGACGATATAAAAGTTCTGGAAGTCAGCGAAGATATTACAATAGGGTGGAAGAATGTCTTGCCCGAACCTCCTTTGAATAGTTCAGAAAGAACTAGGAAGGAGTTAAAATATCTGGCAAATTTAACAAAAACTCTAACACCTCAACAAAGAAGGCTTGTTGAATTAGTTGACAATGAATCGCTAGATTTGTTTAGGCCAATCATCCAAAAGTATAATCTAGATTTTAATCAGTCTGATTTTAATAAGCTGTACAACATAACTCGGCCAGTGATTATGAACCTCAAATATCAATATAATCGCCCAAGACCCGAACAATTGGCCCCTATTTATGGAATGGATGTCAATGTTATCGAAACAAAAACCCACCACACACCCGCGTATCCTTCTGGCCACACTGCTTACGCTGCTTTCGCTGCTTATCTACTTGCAGATTTGCACCCTAAATTCTCCAGCGATTTCTTTCGTCAGGTTGGTATTGTTGGATATGCTCGTTGTTTGCAAGGTGTGCATTATCCTAGCGATAATGAAGCTAGTATGGTAATTGCTGGTGCTTTGTGGGAAGATTTGAGGTATAAACTATTTCCAAATTTATATTCTTTTGAAAAGGAAACGATATGAAAACTTTTGCTTTGGCTGTATGTATGGTTCTTTTTTGCGGATTAACGCTACAAGCTCAATACAATCATGCACATCAACATAATGGTGTTTGGCATCAACATCCACACTCCGCTGCTCATTACCATGACTACTGGGGCACAGTAACTTACTATCCTCCAACTACAATTTATAGAGGTCAAGGTATTTGGAGCTACACGCCGGGAGCGGTCGTAACCCCAAGACGCAATGTTATTATTGGATTTAGCGGTGGATATTATTACAATCCCGGATACTACTACTATTACAACAACTGCATACCTTACTACAGGAGATAATTATGCCTCTTCCAGAACGTAACAAAGATGAATCTAGAGAAAGTTTTGTATCTAGATGTATGTCTGATGAAAAAGTTCAAAAAGAATATCCAGACAAAGCCCAAAGAATTGCTGTATGTATGTCTAAGTCTGGAGCTAGTTTAATTACTGCCGCAGACATGCTGTACAATTTTGAAACTTATGGCAACGAAGAAGAGCTAAATGAAGAAAATTTCTACATCCCCTCTGAAGCTGAATATGTTAATGAAGTTGATTGGTGCGAAGAGGTTGAAGAGTGGGACGTTTCGGTGGCGAAGCCCGGATTATGGGAAAACATCCGTAGAAAAAAACAACGACAGGGAAAGAATTATAAACCCGCCAAGACCGAAAAAGAAGGTCGTCCGAGTCAAGAAGAAATTAAAAAGGCACAATCAGACAAGCCCTCGAAAGATGATCCACGTAGAACTCCCGCCCCAAAGAAAGATCAAAAGAAAGGCTCTAAAAAGAACAAGCCTGACAGCGCAAAAAATCCTAGCGGCAAAATTACCTTCAGCAAGGAAGTAACTGCCCAGCTTTCTAAAAAGGCAAAGGAGCATAATGCCAAAGGCAAAGGCTCTAAAGCTACTCTGGGAATGCTAAAAGCTGTATATCGTCGCGGTGCGGGCGCTTACTCAACTAGCCACGCTCCTAAGATGAGTCGTCATGGATGGGCCATTGCTAGAGTGAATGCGTTTTTACATTTGCTAAGAACAGGAAAGCCCTCGAATCCAAAATACACTACAGACAACGACCTGCTTCCAAAGGGTCATCCAAAGAAGTCCAAGGCAGAAGTAGCTGAAGCCGCTTATAAATATGAAAACCCCAAAACGGGAGAAATTTATACCTATATGCAGATGGATCATTACGAAAAAGATGGTGTTGTACTGATATACAAAGGTAAAGCAGCAGAGTATCAAGGTCGTAAAGTAAAGCTAGGCAAGCCATTCAGAACTCCCAAAGGGCCAAAAAAGTTTTCTGTTTATGTAAAGAACGACAAGGGCAACGTTGTAAAAGTAAACTTTGGCGATCCTAATATGGAAATAAAACGTGATGATCCAGCGAGACGTAGGTCTTTTCGCGCTAGACATAAGTGCGACACTCCGGGTCCACGATGGAAAGCTAGGTACTGGTCTTGTAAGAAATGGTAAAATAAATGCTGAATTTAATGACGCCTATTAATGACTTAGGTTATGGAGTAACAGGATTAAATATACTGAAATCGCTACAGAAGCATACAGAAGTTGCATTACATGTGATTGGACAACCTCACGCAAGCAGGCAAGACGATATAGATGCAGTCAAAAAAGGTTTAGAGACTGCTAAGAACTTTGATCCTAAAGCTACCTGTGTCAAGATCTGGCATCAGAATCAAATGGCAGAGCGTATTGGATCGGGAAAGTTTATTGGTTTTCCTATTTTTGAGTTGGATAGGTTTACTGATTTAGAAAAGCATCATCTAATGGCTTGCGATGAATTGTTTGTTTGCTCTCAGTGGGCAAAGGACGTTGTGCTAACTGAGGTGTACCCTACGCCTGTTGGTCACGATCTTTTTGAAGATAGGGTTCACGTTGTGCCTCTTGGTGTAGATACCGAAATTTTTAAACCTCAAGTGTCAAGAAAGGGAAAAACAATCTTTTTTAATTGTGGTAAATGGGAAAAGCGCAAGGGTCACGACATTCTGCTAGAATGCTTTAATCGAGCATTTAAGAGTGACGATAATGTAGAATTATGGATGATGTGTCATAATCCATTTATTGGAGAGCATAATCAGGGTTGGGAAAAACTATACAAGAATTCCCCGCTTGGAGGCAAGATTAGGATGATTCCAAGACAAAAGACCCACGAAGATGTGTATAATATCATGAAACAAACAGACTGTGGAGTATTCCCAGCTAGGGCAGAAGGGTGGAATCTTGAATTGCTAGAAATGATGGCTTGCGGTAAAGACGTAATAGCAACGAATTATTCAGCGCACACAGAATTTTGCAATAAAGATAACTCTTTCCTAATTGATATTGACAGTCTTGAACCAGCGCACGATGGTGTATTTTTTACAGGAGGTCACGGGGAGTGGGCGAGTTTTAACGATTCTGCCAAATCTCAGCTTATCGAACATATGAGAAATGTGCATGGTGCTAAACAGCAATACTTAAATGGTTGGGACAAACATATGCGTGATTTGTGCTCTCTAAATCGTGCAGGTATAGAAACTGCAAATAAATTTACTTGGGAAAATTCAGCTAAGGAGCTATTAAATGGACTCTAATTTTAAGACACCAAGATCCATTCTTAACTATTACAAAAAAGGTTTTACTGGCGCAATTTGCGACGAACTAGATGTAAAAAAACTACTAGGCGAACTTCCTATGCCTGTATTCGGAGCTGCCGCTTATGACTTATTCGGCAGTGGAGAAGGAAAGTTGAGCCTGCCGTTTAAGTGCCTTATGGAATTTGATCCGGGTTTTGGTCCCGCAGAAAGGCAGACTACTGGAGATTGTGTTAGTCATTCTACAAGAAACGCTATTGATGTTACAAGAGCTGTAGAAATTAAAAACGGTGAAAACGAAGACTGGCTTGCTCGTGGTGCTACCGAAGCTATATATCAATCACGAGGTCATAGACAGCAAGGCATGACATGCTCTGGAGCTACAAGGTATGTATATGAAAATGGTGGGATTTTAGTAAGGAAAGATTATGGCGATGTTGATCTTAGCGTTTACAATTCTGGTTTAGGAGCTAACCATAGAATTCCTGATAGTATTTACAAAACAGAAGCTAAAAAACATCAAGTAAAAACAGTGTCTAATGTTAGAACTGTAGAAGAAGCTAGAGATGCTTTGGCTAATGGCTATGCACTTTCCGTCTGTTCTGGATATGGATTTTCGTCCAGAAGAGATGCTAACGGTATCGCTAAACGCGGTAGCGGTTGGAGCCATGCTATGGCGTGGATCGCTTGCGACGATACACGCGAACGCTTAAACGAAACACTATTTTTAGTACAAAATAGTTGGGGAATGTGGAACGCAGGACCAAAAGTTCATGGACAGCCGGATGGAAGTTTTTGGATTAGAGAGCAGGATGCCAGAGGCATGTTGTCTGGAGGCGGCGCATGGGTTTACAGCGATGTAGACGGGTTTCCTCCTAGAGATATTAAATATACAATCGACGAGGTGTTTTAAATGAGTTTACCACAAAGAGCCGCCATAGGCGCTGTAGCCATTGCAGGATTTATTTATGTTACAAATATCGAAGAATTTCGCGGATTCGGGTTGCAAGATGAAGAGATACAGGCTATAATTATAGAAACCACAGAAGGTTTCGTTGAAGCGGAAAAAGACATATTCATCGTTCCTCCTGACGTAACTCCTGACGATAATTTAGTGCCCGATCCTGATCCCGAAAAGTGTCCATGTCAAGGAACTGGTCAGATCAGAAACGGCGACGGCCATGTCACACCGTGTCCCTATCACGGAGTGTCTATGAACGAACCAGATATTATTATAGAAGATTTATGTCCATGCGGATGTAACAAGATTGGATGCAACTGCGCCAAACGTAGGCGTATGTTTAATACGTGATGAGGGAGGTAAAGAGGTAATTCCGTCGTGTACGGAGTTTAAAATCTGCTTCCCTTGTTATATTTTTACTTTTTATTGGAGAATTTTAAATGAAATTAAAATCTTTACTAACGTCCCGACGTTTTTGGGTTTCTGCTATCGGTCTTTGTGCTGTTGTAGCGGGAGAAACTTTGGGTATTAATCTGAACGAAGATCAGATCCTTGGCGTAGTCACTATTGTGGTGGCTTGGGTTATTGGTGACACAATTCGTGAAACTAAAATCGAAGATAAAACAGAAGCATAGGAACTATAGATGGAAATTTTGAATTCTTTAAGTTTGCCTCAGTGGATTTTTATTATTATCGGTGTCGGCATTGCTGGCTCCGCTGCCTTGCCTTGGGTTAAAACTCAGATTGATAATTGGCAATCAGGTAGAAACAAGGTCGTAGTGGATAATGATGATTTGGATTTACACGATTGCCATGAACACGATCTAACTAATTTAGTATGTAAGTGGGAATGCCTAGCCGACGCTTGTGAATACATGGGGCTAGAAGAGGCATCTGCCAAGCTTGACGAGGTGTTTCCATTATTAATTAAAGTGCGAACCGACGATTCTGAAGAAGAGGAGTTTTAATGAAACGCGCCCTCGTAGGGTTAGCTTTTGTGTTGGTTGGTTTATTTTTGCCACAAATTCAGGAACGGATTCCTGATATTTTGGTTAAGCCAGAAAAACCTGCCGTAATACAGATCGCTGAACCAAATCAACAAGTAATTGAAAAAGTCTCAAGTGTAGCCAAGCTGGTTACCGATGATATGGATAGAGTCAGACTTGCAATTTTTAATGACATATTTGCCAACCGCGTGTTGGATTATGATGCAGACTCTCAACAAATTAACGATGTATATACTGAAGCCGCCAGAAATATTTTTGGAAGCTCTATGAGAGGAAAATACGAAGGATATGCCGCAGGTATAACGGGATTATTTATAGATGTTTTAGGAACTCAAAATCACCAACTTTCCGAAATTGAGAAAGGGCAGCTCAGCGCTTATTTTCGAGGCTTGGCATGGTGTTTAGTTAATCAGGAGAAATAGATGGATATTGTAAATGTTTTGAGGACAAAGATTCAGGCAGACATGAACAAGGCTACTTGGGAAGTTAATTGTATTTTATCAAACCCTACCGATAACCACTCTTTGAAGAACATGGAAGAGTGGGTCCAGTATTACGCGATAGCTCATGCTAAGCTGGATATGCTAAATAGACTAAAAGGACAAATGGACAGCGACGAACGGATTAAACAGGCGGATCAAGTGCAAGAAGATGAAAACAAAAGTTAGTATAATTATAATTGAAGTTATCTCCAATTATCAATACTGTGGGCCTAGTAATATTAGATATATAGTTGATGATGATTATAATTTTATATCTAAGTATATATCCACCAAGAGTATAGATGGTACTATTAATGATTTAATTGTTAAACATACTAATATAGACCCAAGGTATTTTAAAATTAATTTAGCCGATTTTATACATCAGGAGGGCAGCACAGAATCAGAAGTTGTTTATGTGGTCACTGTTCCTGCCGATTCGGTTATTATTAAAGAAGGCAGAACTGTGAATAGCGATGAAATAAATATAGAAAGAAAATATGAACCAGCAATCAGAAAATTCCCAAGATCAATCACATATTAACCAAGAGTTTGCTGCAAAGTTAACAATATCTGTTGACAAGCAGGGTTTGGTAGAGTATAATTGCGATTGGGACAACACAACTGATGGATTAGCATCTGTTGCCTCAATTTTTTATCAATTAATGTTTGATGAATTACCAGACGCAATACTGTCTGAAATCAAGCAAGAATGCGTATTGAATGGTAACGAGCAAAACTATTTACATATAATTAATTTGATAAGTTCTTTTGTTATAGATAATCAAAAGGAAGTATCTCCAGAAGAAGATGAAGTAGTTGTGCAGCCGGATCAAGTTTTTCATTTATAGGAGTTTCCGATGTCTCGTAAAAGAATTATATGGAAAAGTTGGAATGCTCAAGAGGAAGAATACGTTTACAATTTAGAGGCAGAGTTAAAAGAGTTAGAAAATGAACTTCTTGGAGAAGCTGGGATCGGAGATTCCGGAGGTTCACCAATGATTCCTATTTTTGACAAATCGTCATTTGGTTTGTTGCACACGCCGGTTGGTATGTATCCAATGGAATCCATGTTTAAACCTAGTAATCGTTGGGATTGTTGGATAGCAACTACTAATTTTGATATAACTAAGTCAGTTAGAAACAAACTAAAGCGATGCGAAGGTGTAGAGGCTTTAAGAATTTTGGGCAGGTACACGTTTTTTATTGGTATCCCAATTACTTTTGATTTTAAAAACGTAAGAAAAGACATAGAAAAAACAATATGTGACTACACTCCGCAAGAAGTGTTAAATGAAGATGTTCAAGTCACGGTAGATTTAGTAAAACAGCAGATTGCCAGCAAGAAATATTGGTCGATTTTCGTTTCTCCTAGTGGAAACGTTGATTATATTGTGTCAAACGATCTTGATAAAAAGTATTTAGATGGTTTGAATGAACTTTTAGAGCTTAAAAAACTTTTAGGCGGTATTATTTTGAGGGGTGACGATGGATAACATCAACCAAAAATTTGAAGACTTGTGGAATGATTCTGACGTACAAAATATTATGAATAAAGTGTCTAATAGATACAGCCGTAATATAGACTTAGACGATATTGAATCAATCAAAATGGACGTTTTATGGAAATGTATAGATAAGCATGATCCAGCAAAGAGTAAATTTACTTCTTATCTTTATCAGCATTTATCTTACGCTATGAAAAGCAAGCTGAAAAAGAAGCGTGCAGAATATCAATGTGATAATTTTGAAAAGATTGACAACAATTACGAATCCAAGATAGATGTAATTGATATTGTGACAGGGTTGGATCAAGAAACTGTTGAGATTTTAGAGCAGAGATTTTATAAGAACATGACTATGGCAGAAATTGGCAGGGTAAACGGATACAGTAGAGAAACTGCTAGAAGAAGATTAAAATCTGCTATCAAAGACTGCCAAGAAAGTCTTTCGTAAAAATTGGTGAGGGAGGTTAGTCCTCACATCCCGCGTGTTGGGAGGTTAAGTAGCACATCCCGCCAATACAATAGCCAGAGCGTCTACAAAGGAGCGCTCTGGTTTTTTTGTTTTTGATATAAGAAATTGACTAATTTTTGTGTATATATTAATAAGGAAATGGATATATTTTGGACGTGGAAAATCTGTATTTACTTGTTTTACTATATTTTGATAGGAGATTTTCTCATGCCTGTTCCTTCACCTTCCGCACCTGCGGTTGTAAACACAACTGGTGGCGCCTTTGTTGCACAAAATCAAGGCGGTACTCTTCTTGGAAACGGAACCACTGGTTCTGTAATTACCAAAGCATTTTTACTTAAAGATGCTGTTGATGCAGAAACTAGAGTTCCATTTCCCGTTATTTTAAGCAACGGACTTTATGGAACCCAAAAAGCGCTAAGTTCTGGCACTTTCGCCTACTTTGAAGCTGGCAAATATGTGATTAGAACTATTAGTGGCACTCTCTCTGGAGTTGCTTCCAATGCCGTTTTAAGCCCAGCCGCTTACTCAGAAGGTCGCAAATCTATTATGGACTTCCAGCACGATTTTGGAGCCACAATTGCTTCGCGATTCAGAAATGGTCGCTACTCTTACACTGGCTACAGCTCACACGCTGACACGAAGTTTGCAGTGCGTTCTGCTGCTTTGTTCACCAATGCTGATGGAGATGCGATTGAAGCCCCAGCAACCTTGACTGGAACCAACATGTTTGACTTGACAGACGGTGACGCTGCTGATAAAGCTCTTGACCGCGCTGCCACGCCAACTTTGGCAGTTCCGGGTCAACTGGTTATGAAGGTTGACTTCGTTGATCTTGATCCCGCTACAGGCGGTGACTACTTCGACTATAAACCAATTACTGGTTAAGTAAATTAAGGGGTTAGTTGGTTACAAGTTCTCCTTGTGAAAATTGTCTTGTGTGCTTCTAAAGAACTTTCTAACCCCTTTTCTTTTCTTTTTACTTTTTCATGTCAAGCGAGGTATAAATGAACGAAGCATGGGATCTTATCAGAAACATAACCGAAGTAATCGGCATGGTTGCTGTCCCTGTATTTACTTGGGTAGTTTATACTCTGGTGCAGCAAGGGAAGCAAATTATCGTGTTAGAACAAAAAGTAAACGACTCTTTAAACCAAAGATTAAAAGTATTAGATAGACGTGTGGCAAGTGTAGAAGAAAAGGTAGATGAGATCGGCGAAAGTATGACTGAATGCAGAATGCTAATCAACGATACCAAGAATATGCACAGCGCAATTAATACAAAATTCGATGTCATAATTTCTAAATTAGATAAATAATTACACCCTTAATTATTCCGATTTAACCCTGTCGTTTTTTTTAGAAAAGCGGCAGGTTTTTTTTATTTTTGAAGTGAAATTTTTGTCCCAATGGTGTATAATACTCTACGTCGATAAACTTATTGAAACGAGGTTAAAATGCAAGTTACTAAAGCCAACGGAAACAAAGAAGATTTTTCTGTTGAGAAAATACACAAAGTTGTTGAATGGGCTACGGAGGGGATTAATGGTGTTTCCTTTTCCGATATTGAAATGAATGCTAATCTTTCTATTTACGATGGCATTTCCACAAGAGAGATTCATCAGATCTTAATCAAGTCAGCAAACGATCTAATTTCAACTACGGAACCTAATTACCAGTACGTAGCAGCCAGACTATTGAATATGCAATTGCGAAAAGAGGTGTGGGGTTCTGGAGAGCATCCCATTTTATTTGGCCATTTAATTGAACGCAATATAGACAATGGACACTATGACCCTAAAATTCTAGAGAAGTGGTCAGCAGAAGATATTGCACATCTTGAGGGATGTATCAACCACAAGCGAGACGACGAGTTTACTTATGCTGGATTGCAGCAGATGATCGACAAGTATCTCATTAAAAATAGAGAAACTGGAGAGATACACGAAACTCCACAGTTTGCATATATGTTGATTGCTATGTGTCTTTTTGACAATATTGCTGATGTGAAATCCGCTTATGAATACTACTCAAAATTCAAAATCAACCTGCCGACACCAATTATGTGTGGGGTCCGCACAGTGAAGCGTCAGTTTGCAAGTTGCGTACTTGTGGATGTAGATGATGATTTAGATGGTATCTTTTCATCAGTACATGCCGTAGGTAAGTACACAGCAAATAGAGCAGGTATTGGATTAAATGTTGGACGTATAAGGCCCATCAACTCCCCCATTAGGGGTGGCGAGGTAATTCACACTGGTCTCATTCCATATCTTAAATGTTTTGAGTCTTCTGTAAAGTCCACTACTCAGAATGGCATTCGTGGCGGTTCTGCTACGGTACACATACCATTCTGGCACTACGAAGTAGAAGATGTAATAGTGCTGAAGAACAATGCAGGAACCGATGATAACCGCGTTCGTAAGCTGGATTACTCTGTGCAGTTCTGTAAGTTATTCTATGATCGCTTGATTGCAAATGAAGATGTAACACTTTTCTCGCCACACGAAGCTGTGGGGCTTTATGAATCGTTTGGAGATAACGAAAAGTTTGAAGAGCTTTACTTAAAGTATGAGAATTCAAGATCTCTAAAGTTTAAGAAGAAAGTTCCCGCAAGAAAGTTGGCAGAAATTTATGCAAGAGAGCGGCTAGAAACTGGGCGTATTTATAGTATGAATATTGATTCCGCAAACGAGCATGGTTCATGGGACGTTCCGTGCTATATGTCAAACTTATGCCAAGAAATTATTCATCCCACAGTGCCCATCAAAGACGTTAATGACGAAACTGGCCAAATCGGAATTTGCATTTTATCTGCATTAAACTTGCTAGAGCTTACCAACGAGCGCGAAATCGCAAAAGCTTGTCAGATTGCTGTGCGAACCTTAGATTCTGTTATTGATTATCAGGAATACCCTGTAGTGGCAGGAGAAACTTTTACCAAGTATCGCAGATCTTTAGGTATTGGCATCACAAACCTTGCTGGATTCTTAGCAAAGAATAAACTAAAGTATGAAGATCCCGAAGCTCTTAATTTGGTGCATGAGGTTATGGAGCAAATTCAATGGAACTTAATTAATGCGAGCGTTGACTTAGCCAAAGAAAAGGGTGCGTGCGATGGATTT
>Ga0208899_1001372_pt1 | contig 17241 bp, 18 predicted proteins | sample VirMetDEL_Nov_24_FD_184518 | JGI IMG/M metagenome (GOLD analysis project Ga0208899, IMG submission 184518) | Aqueous microbial communities from the Delaware River and Bay under freshwater to marine salinity gradient to study organic matter... | ecosystem: Environmental > Aquatic > Marine >... | reverse complement strand
GTTCATTGGCAGGCTTGGATAACTCGCACCTCTGATTCAGAAAAAATCAAAGTCTTAGAAGGACACTGGGAAATTTCTTATGACTATGACGTCAACCACGATCCCAGAACTCACGCAGAAATCATGCTTGAGAAGATTCAATCTCTTCTCGAAGGCCGAGCGGACAATGACGTTGAAGAATACTCAATTGGTAACCGCTCACTGACCAAGCTTTCAATTCAAGACCTGATGAAGTGGCGCGACTACTACAGACAAGAGGTTGCTAAAGAAAATCAGCAAGCTAGAGCAAGAGCAGGCAAACGTCCTGGCAATCTCGTTAAAGTCGAGTTCAGGAGGGCAGGATGATCGCTGAAGCAATGTGGTGGCTCACGGATAGAGTCCACAGACAAGCACCAGAGAACCCAAGTCCAAAGCAGAAAAAACGTCGATATGACGGAGCGGCTGGTTCGAGATTCCTAGCGGATTTTGTCGGCTCAACGACCAGCTCAGACGCAGAACTTCAATACTCGCTTCGCAGACTTCGAGACAGAGCCAGAGAACTTTGCCGCAATGACGATTACGCAAGACGTTACCTGCAACTGATGAGTTCTAACGTTGTTGGCGAGCATGGCTTTACACTGCAAAGCAGAGCCAGAAATCTCAATGAGCCGAATGTTGGACAGTTAGATGCTGCTGGCAATGAAATCATTGAGCGAGCGTTTCGACGCTGGGGAAAATCCTGTTCAGCAAATCAGCGTCAATCTTGGCTAGACATTCAGCGATTGGTCATTCAGGGACTTTGTCGAGATGGCGAAATTCTGATTCGTTTTGTTCGTGGCAAACGTTGGCGTGACGGACTCGCTCTGCAAGTGCTAGAGCCGGATTATTTGGATGAAGAATATTTCACCACAGAGCCAAGAGGCAGAAGAGTGGTGATGGGTGTTGAGTTGGACGAGTTTGACGCACCGCAAGCCTACTACTTAAAATTAGGTCAAGGCCATCCGTTCGATACGTTCGGGCAGAGAAGAAGCGACAAAAGGACAAGAGTTCCGGCTGAAGACATCCTACACATTTATTTGCCTGACCGAGCGCAACAAACCAGAGGCGTTACTTGGTTTGCGTCAGCCATGACTCGAATGAGAATCCTGTCAGGTTATGAAGAAGCTGAACTGATTGCAGCAAGAACCAGTGCCGCAAAAATGGGTTTTTTGGTTAGCGCAGACGGTGAAGGCTTTATTGGTGACGAAAGCACAGACGGCAATCAAATCATGTCGGGCGAGCCTGGATCAATTCAGCAGCTTCCGGCTGGAATGAGCTTTCAGGAGTGGAATCCTAGCCATCCAACTTCAGCATATGCCGAATTCCACAAAGGCATTTTGCGCGGCATTGCCAGTGGGCTTGGCATTTCTTACACCAGCCTAAGTAACAACCTCGAAGGCGTCAGCTATTCATCCATCCGGCAAGGTGCACTAGAAGAGCGTGACTTGTACCGTCAGATTCAAAGCTTTTTGATTCAGCACCTGTGCGAGCCTGTTGCTCAAGAGTGGCTAAAGATGGCAATGACTTCCGGCTCAATCCCAATCCCAATCACTCGCTACGACAAGTTTTCAAACACTCTTGAGTTTCGAGGTAGAGGTTTCAGTTGGGTTGACCCAGCAAAAGAAATCAGAGCCGAAGTCGAAGCAGTTAGAAACGGATTCAAAAGCCTGAATGACGTTGCTCGTCAGTATGGGCGTGACGTTGAAGAGGTGTTCCAGCAAATGCAGAACGACAAGGCAATAGCAGAGCGTTATGGAATCAGCCTAGCGTTTGAGCCTTTAGGTTCGCCTCATGGTCCAGTTGAGCCAGAAGTCGAGTAATGGCAGAAAGCTACAAGCCAACCGAGGGCATGATTGCCGAGGCAAACCGTGGCCTAGAGTGGAGACGAGAATTTGGCAGAGGCGGAACCAGTGTCGGAATCGCTCGCGCCAGAGACATTTCAAACGGCAAGAGTTTACCGTTGGCAACCGTCAAGCGGATGAAGTCTTTTTTTGCGAGGCATGAGGTTGACAAAAAAGCCGAAGGATTTCGACCAGGCGAAAAAGGCTATCCAAGCAACGGACGAATTGCTTGGGCGCTATGGGGTGGGGATGCTGGCAAAAGTTGGTCAGAAAAAATCGTCAACTCAGCAGAAAAACAAGAACGAGCAGAACCACTGACCGGAGCAGTTCAGGAAGGCTTAAAAAACAAGGCAGACGAACACAACGAGAAAGTTGGGGATGACGCAAGAAAACGAACAAACGCCAGAACACTTGGGACAGTCTTTAGAAGAGGCGTTGGAGCCTACAAGACCAATCCAGCTTCTGTTCGGCCCAGCGTCAAAAGTCCTGAACAGTGGGCTTACGCGAGAGTCAATTCATTCCTCTACGTTTTACGAAATCTCAAATTCAGAAGTGGCAAGCACGATACGGATTTGCTGCCAGAAAAACATCCACTGTCAACCAAAGGAAGAGCAATGGATTTGACGAGTATGACCGAGCGACACGTCATTGACGTCGAAGAGACTGACGACGAATACATTGTGGCGTTTGCCAAGGCTCAAGAAGTCGCAGAAGAGCCGGAAGAAAGAGAAGTTGAAGAAGTCGAGACAAGAGACTTACCAGTTCAAACGCAATACCGCACCGGAAGCGTTCGGATGATGGATGACGAGTCAGACCGTCGCGTAATGATGAGCATATCTTCAACGAATCCGGTTGAAAGAGAATTTGGCTATGAAGTTCTTGAACACAATGCCGGAAGCGTAGACATGGAATTCATGTCCAGCGGCAAAGCACCTCTGTTGTTGGACCATGACGCCAGACAGCAAATTGGAGTGGTAGAACGAGCCTACATGGATAAGGACAAGCTTCGAGCGCAAGTCAGATTCAGCAAAAACGCAATGGCGGAAGAAGTTTATCGTGACGTTGTTGACGGAATCAGAGGCAACGTCTCAATCGGATACCAGATTCAAGGCATGACGAAAGACGAGAATGGCTATAAAGACAAGCCTCTCTACAGAGTCAATATGTTTAAACCGCTCGAAGTGAGCATGGTTTCCATTCCTGCTGACTCCACTGTTGGGGTAGGCAGATCCAAGCCGGAAATTTCCGGTAATGACAATTCTGCAATTCAGGAGAAAACAATGAGCGCAGAAGTAGTTCAAGAGCCGGTAAACACACGGCAACCAGAAGACCAACTGAAAGAGTACCGAAACCAATCCAGCCAGATTCTCGAACTTGGCAAGCGGCATGACGAATATGACCTAGCGTTTCGCGCACTTCAAGAAGAGAAAAGCCTAGCTGAATTTCAAGCCATGCTTTTAGAGAAGAAGACTTCCAAGCCAATCGACTTCAGCGTTGACGCCTCACCAAAGGAAAAGCGCAACTACAGCTTGGTAAGAGCCATTCAAGCCGCTGATGCCAAGGATTGGAGCAAGGCTGGATTTGAACTCGAAGTTTCTAAAGAACTGGCAAAGAAGCAAAGCCGACAACCAAAAGGCTTTTTTGTTCCTGACTTTGGCTGGCAGACCAGAACGGTATCAACCGCAGCAGGCGCAACTTTTGGGGCAGGCTCAAATATCGTTCCAGAGGACTACCGAGGTGATCGCTTTATCGACGCTTTGATTTCAACCTCAATTCTTGGGCAAGTAGGCGCAACGGTCCTGAACGGTTTGCAAGGCAATGTCGCGATTCCCAAGATTTCAACCAGCACCGCAGCGGCATTCATCGCAGAAGGTGGTTCAGTTGGAAACAACGAGCCTGACTTTGCTCAAGTCACTATGACCCCAAAGCTTCTGGCAAACAAGGTTGCCGTGACACGCGAGTTGATGATTCAGTCTGACCCAAGTGTAGAGCAACTCATCAGAAACAACATGGTCCGAATTTTCGCAGCCAAAATTGACAACGTTGCCCTCAAAGGTGGCGGAAGTAATGAGCCAACCGGAATTCTTGGAACTTCTGGAATCGGTGACGTTTCCTCTGGCGGAACCTCTGGCAACGCGAATCTGACCTACGGAAACGTGGTCGATATTATGACCGAGGTTTCACAAGACAACGCTCTGCTTGGCAACCTGCGCTGGGTAACACACCCGGCAGTAGTTGGAAAGCTGATGCAGACGCTTGTGGCTTCCAGCACTGACTCGCGGATGGTCATGCCAACACCGGATTCCATGCTTGGCTATCCGGTTGTTCAGACCACGCAAGCACCAAGTTCCTCGCCTTACTCGCTGATTTTCGGGAACTTTGCTGACTTGTATGTCGGCTTCTTCTCAGCGCTCGACGTTCTCGTAGATCCGTATGGCAGTGCAGGAACAGCAACGACCAATCTTTACTTCTATCAAGATTGCGATATTGCGGTTGCTCATGCTGAAAGTTTCGCAGCCGCTCAGGATGTGACCGTTGCCTGAGTGTATCAACTAGACGAGTTACAAGGTTGGGGTGCTGCTCGACCTTGTATCTTACTTTGTGGCGGACCTTCTGCGCCTTCCGATTTGGCACAAGCCAAGGCGCGGATAGGTTCCAAAGATTACGACTTAGCCGGAGTCAATAATCACGGCTTACTTTTTCTTGGCGAGTTGGCTTGGTGTTACGCGCATGACGTCCGAATGGTAGCGCACCTGAAAGAGTACGATTCACCAGCAATTATTCACCATGACCCAAAGAATTTAAGAGACAAAGATATTCACGGTGGAATTGTCCCATTCATCAGACTCAGCGGACCAGAAGCACTTTGGACAGCAGACTTTTTTGACTACTCAGAAATTCATGTTTGCGGTGTCGATTTCTACACTGGGCCGCGCAGATACTGGCATCAGTGGGACTTAGACAAAAAGCCAACAAGAGTTCAGGAAGACCAGCAAGGTAAGTGGATTGAGGCGAGAGATTTAATGCAGAATCCAGAAAGAGTGATTGTGTACAACGAACGACTTCAAAGGATTTTCCAATGAAGATTCAAATTATCAGAGGCACGGTGGCAAACGGTGGACCTGTTCGAGTTGGACAAGTCATTAGCGTTGACCCAACCGAGGCAAATCAACTGATTAACATGGGCAAAGCGATTATTTATGAGAATCGAGCCAAAGGCTTGGACGAGGCAGAAGCACCACCTGTGACCACTCGAACCACACGAACTGCTCGAAAGCCTAAAAAATGAGCGTGGAAACCGCAGCCGATAGAAGCGCAATGCTTGCTGATTACGGAACAACCGTAACCAAGACAGACGCAAGCACTTTTGTGGGGATTTTTGACAATGACTTTCTGGCGGTTGATGTGGACGAAAGCGAAGTCGAAAGTTCAGAGCCAACACTACTAGCCAGAACCGCTGACGTTTCCAGCCTAGCGCATGGCGACACGCTGACCATTTCAGCAGTGAGCTACACGGTTCGAGGGATTCAACCGGACGGCACAGGCATGACTCAAATCATGTTGAGTGTCTGATGGCACACAAACGAGCGCAGATCAAAAGCCGAGTGGCAACGGTTCTGACCGGATTATCAACCACTGGCTCGAATGTCTTTCTCTCAAGAACTTATCCAATCGCAACCAGTGATTTGCCTGGGCTGCTGATTTACGCAAATTCTGAAAGCATTGAACGACTAGAGATTGGCATTCAAAACAGGCAACAGCGAAACCTTGATTTGGTGATTGAAGCCATTGCCAAAGGTAACACCGCAGAAAGCACACTGGACTCAATCACGGTTGAAGTTGAGGAAGCAATGGCGAACGACCAAACGCTGAATAATTTGGCAATAGATTCACGAATCACCGATACGCAGATCCGGCAAGCGTCTGCTGAAAGTGAGTTTTTCATAGCCACGCTACGGTATGAGATTCTTTACCGTACTACTGAAAACGACGTCGAATAATAAGGAGACAAAATGGCAATTCCAGATCGTTATTTACGGTTAAGAAGTTCTCAACCGTACATCACCACTGAATCAACTGCTGGCAGTTATGTCGCAGTTTCCGCTTCTGATGGATTCACCACAACCGAACCTTTGGCGCTAAGTCAGACTTTTAACACTTCAGATATTTCTGAAGTTGGCACAAGGCTTTTACAGAACAGAAGTTTTGTGAATTATGCCGAGCGAGCAACCTTTGATATTCCGTTTCTAGTGAAACCTTCAGCTTCAGCCGGAACTGAACCAGCAGAAGATACACTCTTGACCAAGACCTTTGGAACTAAGACGGTTTCGGGTGGAACGTCAGTCACATACAGCTTCAGCCGAGTTAGCGACACCTTCCAAGTGGCGCAGTTGGTCGATACATATAAATTGTATGTGGCGAACGGAACCGTTGTCGAAGGCTTCAGCGTAGACATTACGAGAGACGGTGTTTTCACCATGTCCGCAAACTGCCGAGCCTCTCGAATCCGCTACTCTGGACCTGTCAACGCCACAGGAACAGACGTCTCTGTTACCGATTCCTCGCCTGCCACCGTGACCTTAGATCCTGCCAGCAATGCAGTCGCTGCCGATTACTTTTTCGCTGGGCAATTGGTTGACATTTACGATTCAAGCGATTCACAGGTGAACACCGGAGGTGCTGCAACCATCAGTTCGCCTTCGTCAACAACCGCAACGGTTGGGGTTCAGGCTGCCAGTGGTGACTCTTTCACAGTCAGCGCGACTGACTACTTAGTACCTCACTTGCCAGCCGCTACGCTTTCGACTTATGAGCCAATCGCCACTTCAGCCGCTCAAGTTTACTTAGCCGCTCAGAACACCGCAGCCGGAAGCTTGATTGATTCAGCGAACGAGTTCTTGGCAACTGGCTTCTCGATGAGCGTTTCTAAGAATCTTGGTGACCCTGGACTTGCAGAAATGACCGGAGACAAGTACCCAGCCGCTGCATATGTCAGCAACGATATTACCGTGACGGGTTCTTTTGATTTCGTGATGAGGCCAGCACAAGCGTACCGATTCGAGCAGTTCGCAAGACTAGAGCAAATAGCAATTGGGATTCAAGTAGGCGACACCGCAGGCAGCATTGTTCAAATCGTCATCCCATCTGCTCGCGTTTCGATTAGTGGGACAGAGCAAGACGGAGCCGCAGCCGCTTCCGTGGACTTTGCCTTAACCCAAGGCTCTTCTGCAACAGACGCAGCCGCTTTCTCACTCATTTATAAGTAATTCATTTATGCCTTCAATTTTTGATGTCCAGCGAGCAAACGAAGTCACGATTGATTTCAATGACGCAGACTTGGACCTAGAAGCAACCTTCAATTGTGTTCTGCCTCACCAAAAGCTCTTGACTGAGGCTCTGAACGCAGCCACCAAGACACAGAAAGGCAAGCAAACGATTGATTCTCTTATGTTCGCTCGTAAGCTTTTTGTGCCTTGTGTGACCTCCTGGTCATTTGACGAAGATTGCAGCGTTGAGAACAAAAGCCTGTTTGTTGGAGAAGACGCAGCACTCAATAAAATGGCAACGCATGTCAGTTTGAGGTTGATGCGTTTAGCCCAGGCGAAAGTCGATGACGAAGAGGGAAATTAAAAAGTTACCTAGATTTGGTCTTAGAACGAGCGGCTTATCTAGGTGACTCTCAACAGCATGGCATTCAGGAAGGCGACCGATACCAAGCGGTTTGGTGCTGTAAGTCTGCTGAGAATGTTTGGCAGGAAGACGAGGAACCGCCTTGTCAGGTATGTCCAAATAATTTGACGCTGAGCGAGCGCAACCTAGCAGCGGTTCAGGCTTTCAGAGACTTGGACACAACCGGACGAGACTTGGGTTTTGATATTGGTTTTCTGCGCGAAGAAGCGATTGATTGCTATCTCAGAAGAAACCAGACCAACACACCAGAAGTCTATTCGGCTTTAGTGACAATCGACCGAGAAGTCACTAGCCACAGAAAGAAAGAGAATGAGCGCAAACGAGACTTGCAGAAGAAAAAGTCTAGCACTGCTCGACCTACCCCAAAGCCTAGAAGAAAGCGATAATGGCAAACGCTGCATCCACGATTGAGATAGAACTAGAAATTCGTGACGCTATCAATCGTTTGGGCAAGCTTGAAGGCGAACTGAAAAAATCGTCTTCTGCAATGGACCGAGTGGCGAACTCAACCAGAAAAATGGAATCGGCTTTCAAGTCTGCGAAGAATGCCGCTTCTGCTTTGGTTGCTGCCATCAGCGTTCAACAGATCGCACAAGCCGCTGACACTTTTACGAATTTTGCCAATCAAATCCGTATTGCAACGAGTTCAGCCGCTGAAGCCGCAGCGGTTCAGAAAGAGTTGTACCGAGTGGCGCAGACCACTGGAACAGCTATCAAGGACACTACAGAACTTTACTCTCTGCTTCGCATTGCCGCTGACCAGCTAGGATCATCCCAAGCTGAAACCATCCGCATCACCGAAATCGTCACCAAGTCTTTAGCCGCAGCCGGAAAAAGCAGCACTGAAGCTTCCGGTGCATTGCTTCAGTTAGCGCAAGCCTTGAACTCGCCAATCGTTCAGGCGGAAGAATTTAATTCGTTGATTGACGGAATGCCCAACTTGCTCAAGGAAGTAGAGAAGCAGCTTGGACTCACGGCTGGAAGCCTTATCAAATTCGTAAAGGAAAGCAACCTTTCAAATCAAGAATTCAAAGACGCAATCCTTGGGTCTGCTGAAGCCATTAACGAACAGTTTGGCGCAGCACAAGACACGATTGGAACAGCCACTCAAAGAATCAACAACAGCCTAACGATGCTCATTGGGAAATTTGAGCAATCAACCGGAATCTTCAACAAGACGGCAAACGCACTCACCAAGCTAGCCACAGAATTCGACAAGGCAGACAACATTGTTCGTCAGTTTTCAGAAGTAGTGGTAATGCTGGGAGTTTACTTTGACAAGCTCAAGCAGCTAGCACTTGCCTTGACCAAACCTCTACGAGATGCCTTTTCTGTTTTTTCTGGAGGAACGTCAAATCCAATCGCCAAAACCATCAACTACATTCAATATTCGCTTTCTTTGCTGACGGTTGCCGTTGATTATCAAACGCAGAATTTGGCAATTCGGTTGGAACGACTGGCTTATCAAATTCGAGATTTTTTCATCGGCATGGTTGCCAACCTTCTGAGCTTCTTTGAATCGGTTGATAACTTTTTCATCAATCAAATCAACAAGGTTATTGGCTATTACAACAGTGCCGCAGACTCAATTGGGATGGACGGAGACGTTGCGCCAATTGCAACCTCAACAAGTGCAAGAGAATCAGAATTAAAATTTGAGAGAGATTCGGCAGAATTTTTAGCAGACAGCTACCGAAGACAGGCTGACTTACTACGACAAGCAGAAGAAGCTTATGCTGCTGTCAATGCAGAGTTCAATCAATACACACAACAGATTGACTCTGGAACACTGTTAAAAACCGAAGAGCAACTGGGCAAAGTAAACCTTGAAGCAGCAAATGCCGCCTCATCAGTTGAGAAGCTGAAAGAAAAAATCGAAGAGGTCAAAGAGATTGAATACACCGATTTCACAGGAAAGATTTCTCAGGAACAACAAGACCGATTCACAGAAGCACTGGAAGAAGAGTTCCGAATTCGCAGAGAAATGAAACAACTGACCGAGGCACAGAATGAAGCCTATGGACAACAATTAGAAGACCAATTCAGGCAAGTGGCAGAGGTTGAAGAATACCTTGGTCGAATCAACGAGCGAGGCATAGAAAGGACCGAGGTTGAGCAAATCAACTACGATTATGCCAATGAGATTGCAAAGGTGAAGGCAGACCAGAACCTGACAATTGAGCAAGAAATTCAGTTAGTCAACGCCTTGGAAGACGCACAACAAAGAGAATTGAACAACCAAGAAAAAAAGCTTACTTACCTCGACAAAGTTAATGAGTCACTGCAAGAGCAGTTAGGACTTTCAGAAGGTGCAGCCGCTGCCGTAATTTCAGGAATTTCTGGCGCAGGCCCAAACGCTAGTCGAGGGATGAACATTGCTCAATCAAAATCCTTGGATGAAGCCGCTTTAAAACTAATCTTGAGCAACGAAAAGGTTGCCAAAGCCATCGACTCAAGCTTTGAACTTCTGTTTGAGGTGCTTGACCCATTCATTGATTTACTTGGCGATTTAATCAGTGCAATCAATCGCTTGATTGGAGCCTTGGCAAAAGGCATTGGAGATGGCATTCAGAGTGTGCTTGACCAAGCCGGAGTTGGGCAGGATTCATACCTCTTTGGTGGAGACTTTGCCAGCGACTTTGAACAGTTCAGCTTTGACATTTCAGGCGGAATGTTTGGCGTAAATAACCGTCCAACTGGAATGAGTGCTGAAGAATACAGCAGTTTCAGCCTGGGCTTGTGGCAACGGACGTCAGCCGATGCAGTGGCTGAGTTACTTCAGGATGTCGGCAATGTCGGCTTTTCCTCCATCATGGAAGGTGTCGAAACCGAATATCAGAAAGTAGTCGAGCGGATTCAGTCAATGAGTGGCGACGATGTGACGGACGAACAACGAAGTCAGCTTCTCAAGAATGCCGCAGCCGCAAACGAAAGCCTCATCAATCGCTTAAATCAGCAGTTTCGAGCGATGAGCAATGACAAGACGGTGGAACTGCTGAAGGAAATCAACGAGCGAGGAATTGAACGCAATCGCATTGACCAGATTCGCATTGACTACACCAAGGAAATCAATCAAGCCAGTGAAGACCTGAGCCTAACCGAAGAAGACCAGACCAAAGTCATTAATGCGTTAATCAAGGCCAGGGACCGAGAGATTGAGTCCATTGAGCGGCAACAGCAGTTACTTCAGCTTCAGAGTGTTCAGTCCGATTTGCAGAGTCTGTTCAGTGATTTTGAAAACACAATTGAAGCCATCAGTGAGCTGGTGCAAAGCCTGTTTGACCAAGTTAATGATTTGCTATTCAGTGAGTTCAACTTGGCAGGTCCACAAGAAGCCTTTGCTTTGGCACAAGGCACTTACGAAAGCCTGCTTGCCAATGCGTTTGACCCAGATGCTACCGAAGAAGACATCGAGGCATTGCAAGGATTTGTTAATGATTATCTGAGTGCAGCCAGAGATGTTTTCAAATCATCAACTGCCTTTACTACGATTTTTGAAGGTGTTCTGAGTGACTTGGCGCTGCTTGGTACTCAGTACGGTTTCAACGCACCGATTGCCGCAGCTAGCACACTTAGTTCAGGCGCAGAGGATTTACTGGGTGACTTACCAGAAGAATTGCAAACCGCAGTCTCTGATTTAATCTCTGGAATCAACCTAGCCACACTTGCCTTTGCTCAACAGCAGGTTGAATTCCTGACAACCGTCTACCAAATTCCTATTGAGCTGAAAGCTGGCAATTTCATTGTTGACACTTCAGGAGTGAATAAAGAAATCAGCCTCAACAGCAGCAACTTCAGTTTGGATTCTTCACGGTTGAATCTTTCTTTGCTGATGTCCAGCAGCATGTTTACCGTCAACACTTCTGGACTGAACTTTGGAACAATTACTCCAACCGCAACCGCTGGCAGACCAAACCTTGGGACGGTTTATCCAATCGTTTCTCTAGGCACTCCGAATCTTGGCAAAATCACACCAGCCGTATCTCCAGGCATTCCGAATTTAGGCGTCATCACACCAACGCTGACTCTGGACACCAGTAAGATTACTTCTTCTTTGGATTCCCTAAGCACGATCATCAATGATGCCTTCAGTCTGATGATTGGCGCAGTTCAACTGCAAGCAACAATTCTGGAAGCGCAAGCTTCTGGTATTACGACTGCTGGTGGACCTTACGCTGGAGTTCCAACAACTATTATGATGGGACCGAAACAATATCTAGAAGGTCAAGCGGCAATTGGTGGCTATGGTGTAGACTTTAACACGGACATTGACTATGGAGAGGGATTCAGTTTAGGAGTTCGTGGTGTTAGCGGCCTTACACCAGACCAACAATTTGCTTCGATCTATAACAAGTTACCAGAAACTGCACCTTATCTGTTAAACCAACCTTACTACGTCCTGCTATCAGCCGGACCCAATGAAGCTGCGCCAAAATTAGCAGCCTTTGACGAAATCGAAGAAGCCCGCTCTTTCTATAACTACATGTCCACAACTTCAGGATTTTACGGGTGGGACGAGCCTGTTTTTAAATATGGCTTTAGACGAGGCGGAATAGTAGACCCAATGGACACCATTCCAGCCATGCTCTCACCTGGCGAATATATCCTATCACCAGAAACCGTCAGACGTTATGGAGTGTCAAACCTGAACCGTCTCAACTCTGGCGACAGTGCAGCACTTAACGCAACGAGTGACCCAGAGGTCAAACGTTTATTGGCTGAATTGATTGTGGCTGTCAGAGAGAACGACACCGAAGTAAATGTTTATACGGATATGCAAGGCCAGACCAAGGCTGGTATTGAAGAATTTAGAAGTGAGTTGCGCGAGAGAACTAGAAGACAAGGCGACAAGTTTCTTCCGGCTAGGTACATCTGATGAGTCATTTACTCGCAACCATTACCGTTGACGGAACAGCCTACCGAGGCAGTCTGAGAGGCTTTGCTGGTCAGAATTTTTACCAGCCTTTTGTCAAAAGAATGCCAAGTTTGGAACTTGGACAGGTTGAGGATTCAGGCAAGATTGGCGTCAAGTTTGGGAACATTACTTTGACAAATGACTATTTGCACGCAAGCCATCCATTCGCACTTCAGCGCTATGAAGACCTGCTGACCGCACCTGGGCTTTATCCAACAAGTCTCAAATGGGGCGAGGCAGGAAGTGATTTATTTTCAGGAAACATTTTTCTTCAAAGCGTCACTGATACAGAACTCACCTTTGCGCTCACAGACACCGAATTTACCAAAGGCGCGAGGCCATTCACCTTGACTGAAAATTTCGCTTTTGTGGAAGCAGTTATTTCTTCAGGTGCAGGGACTCCGGTTTCAATTACGGCACTCAATCATGGCTTTGTGACGGGTACGGTTGTGATTTTTGAGCAAATGGATTCTTACGGTGAACTGCTGGAATATCAATCGGTTGCAGTCGACAATTACTATTATGTGGTTCGCACTGGTTCAAACACCTTCACCTTGCAGGACAAAGACTTCATTCCTGTTACTTCTGGATACGGCACAACCGGAACCTTTACCTCTGACGGTAACACGCACCGAGTTGGTGTGCCGCTTCGAGTGCCGTTTTCTTGGGGAATCGTCAAGAACGTCACGCCAGTAATCAAAAAACGCGATGACGAAGTAGCCAACCCTGATTTGCAAACGAACAACAGCAGTTATCCTATCGAAATCCGAGAAGATGGCGTTTTGATTTACTCGACGGATAACACTTCGAGCGAGTTCTGGAACGGTTCAGGCGGAAGTGGCGTTGCTCCAACCAGCACAGTGATTAAATTGAACTCTGCAACTACTGGAGGTGTTTTGTCGATTTCAGGCATCAGCAACAGAGGTTCAACGCTTTCGAGCTTTTACAGTCATGTTGCCACTGAGCTTGGACTGACTCTAGACACGAGCTATGCCTGATGGCTGGCGTCAACTACAACTCCGATACGACGATCAGCGACGAGCAGGTGAACGACTCACCAGTTGAAGTTCGACTTAGCGTAACCGTTGAAATAGACACGAATGGAACGCTGACCGTCCGCTCGCTAACCGTAGCCACGACAGCTTCAGAAGTTGAAATTTATTCACCTTAGTTATGGCACAAGCAACCACTAGAAACGAGCCACTGATTGACTTCGCGGCTGATACTGCCAAGGCTGCGAATCTTCTTCTTCAGATTAGCGGCTCTACTTTACGAGTCATTAATCGGATTCAAACCGGAGTGGCAGCAGCAACGGTGAGAACGCCAGAATTGCTTCAGTTGCAACTAGCGCCAGCCTTCCCAATCAAAAAGGTTTTCAGCGAGTATGAATTCAATACGCCTTACCCAGACTCAGTAACACTCGCTCAAGAAACCAAATATGTGGAAGTTCCGAACTTAGGCTATGGGGAAGAACAAAGCTATGACGCACTCAGCACGATTGAAGAAAAAGTCATTGAGTATTTACGAGCGATACTTCAGAGCGAATCCGCGCCAATCTGCACGGCTCGAATTTTTGGGATTAAAGACAATTACCTTTTAGGTTATCGAATCATCTGCATAGACGAAAAACAAAGCATCAAAGCCACAATCACCATTACTTCAATTATTTATAGCTTTGATGCAGAAGAGACAACCATCAGCGGACCAACCGAAATCGACTTTGTAAGGTTTGAGTGAAAATCATTTACACGAATTTAATCACTAGCGTTACCAGTTCAGCGACTCAATTGTCGAGCGATTATGCAATCGCCAAAGTCGAGAACAATTATCCAAGGCAGCCTTACATTTCAGACGCTGCAACGGCAACAATTACGGTGACTTGCTCAGGTGCGGAAGCCATTTTCTTCAGCTACCTGGCAGAATCGGTGACGGTAACATTCAAGGATTCTGGTGCTTCAACGCTTTCGACAGAAAACTACACGAACAGCTACACACTCAGCGAGCAATATTTACTCAATGAAAAAACCCATTGGAATGATTCGGTTTTTGTGGCTTGTCCAACGAATACAAACACCGTTGAGATTGCGTTGACCAACTCGACAGACGTCAAAGGAACGCTCAACGGTTGGGTAACTGCCAGTAATGGCAATCTAGGAAGACTTCAGGCGAGTGCTGCCAACATTTATTTGGAAGACTACCCACAAATCAAGCTCGGAACCTTTGTCTCTGATGGTGTTTTTACCGAGCAAATCAACCGAATCACTGGTGATGGAACCGGCACAGAAGATTTGCAGTTAACCGGAAATGGTGGCGCGAACTTCACAGTATCAAGCATGAAGTTGCCGCTGATCGTCAACACGATTCGAGCCGGAAAAGTGCTGGAAACTTACAATCCAAACGTCGGCATGTCGATCAGTCGTGATTCGTTTGGAATCAGACAAGAGCGAGACAGTGGGCTGGTGTATCGGTTGGGTGAAATTCGCAGAAGATTCAGCGGCAGCGTTCAAGTTTTGGAAAGCGAACGAGCAACAGCAACCAAAGTTTTTGCTGGGCTGAGAATGCAACCAGTGGCTGCTGAGATCCTAGGCTATCAAACGAACACCGCAGTTTTTGGTAGCTTCTTTGAGCCAGCCAGTATTGCTTATTCTTATCCTGGCAGTCAACTCTATGACTACAACTTCGAATTTGTTGAGCTTATTTAAATGAGTTTATTAAAAACAAACGAAATCCAAAACTATAACGGTTCGAGTCTCACTCTAACTGCCAGCACGGTTTCCACTTCTGCACAGCTAAACACGGGCGGAAATATCAGCGTGACGGGTTCTTTAAATGTTTCAGATGATTCGACCACTAGAACCAATTTAGGATTGGGAACGATTGCTACCCAAGATTCAGATTCAATCACAGTTACTGGTGGAACGGCAACACTAGGAGCCTTGACCGTCTCTGGTTCAGATTCAGGTGACTTGGTTAGAATTACGCAAACAGGAAGCGGAAATGCGTTAGTTGTTGAAGATTCAGCAAATCCAGATAGTACGCCTTTTGTTGTGGATGCTAGTGGGAATTTGCTGGTGGGGACTACGAGTGCTGTATCAAATCAAGGGGTTATTCAAGCTAAAACTAGTGTGACAGGTGGCCCCGGGGCGTATTCAGCAATCAACACAGGGTATAACTCAGGCAACAGTAACTGGTCGTTTGGAATGAATAGCGCCGGTGCTTTTGTCGTGTATATCAATCCAGCGGTTTCGGGCAATCTCGGAGTTTATCTTTCTGCGGGAGCGACATCTTGGACTGGCAACTCTGATGAAAGATTAAAGGACATTACTGGAAATATAGAAAACGCTATTGAATCTGTTCAATCATTAAGGGCTGTTAAATACACTCTTAAAGCAGACAACGCAGAAATCAAAACACAACGAGTTGGGTTAATCGCTCAAGATGTTCAAACGGTATTGCCTGAAATTATAGATGAAGACCAAGATGGATACTTAGGGATTCGCTACACAGAAGCTATTCCACTTTTGGTTGCGGCTATCAAAGAACAACAAGTCCTCATCGAATCCCAACAGTCTCAAATTGACGCCTTAACCGCACGAATAGAAGCTTTAGAAAACATCTAACACAGGCCGAGCAATGTCAGCAGAACCTAACACAATGATTCAATTAGTCCAAGATTTAGGTTTTGGCATGGCTTCTTTGACCTTCAGCGGGTGGTTGATCGTGTTTCTTTTAAGAGGTTTTGAAAAAGAAAGAAACATTTGGCTTACGAAGGACTCCGAAAGCGACATTCGCGTCAGCGAACTATTACGGGAAAATTCACAACTTCAACAGGCCACAACAGAAAAACTTGCGAACCTGCAAGCAGCGCAGTCTCAGCAGCTTTTAGCAGTTCATGAAAAGCTCAATACAACGCTCACCAACATGACTGTTGCCATTAGCGAACTAAGTCAAAAAATGGATAATCTAAAAAAATGAAACCGCTTCTCACAGGCTTGGCTTTGCTGCTCTCAACGTCAGCTTTCGCATTGCCTGTTGAGTACAAGACTTTGCACCTCGTTTCATGGGCTTATCAGTGTTCTTTGCGACTTGCACCGACTTATCAAATGCAAGGAATGACGAGCAATCTAGCGATGCAATCGGCTATTCAACTTTGCAGTTGTGTCATTGACCATTACCGCGAAAATCACAGATATGTAGATTTGCAACTAATGCCGTTGCCTCAACGAGAAGCGTTTGGCGAAATGTATTCGCAAGAGTGTATTGATTATCCTGAACGAGAAACCTAATGGAATTTATTGACCACTCAGAGCATTTTTCGAGGGACGAGCTGAAGTGTAAATTCACAGGTGAATGCTCTATGTCGAGTTCTTTTCTTACAAAGCTTGAAACCTTGCGGCAGCACTACGGCAAACCCATCAGACTAACTTCAGCCTATCGCTCACTAGATCACCCAGTTGAAAAAGCAAAATGGAAAGACGGGAAACCCAAAAGCACGGGTTATCATAGTCTTGGAAGAGCCGCTGATTTAGCGGTTTGGAATGCAGATGGTGCGCGACTTCTTCAGATTGCCATTCAGATGAATTTATTTGGTGGCTATGGCTTCTCATTTACCGGAAGCAATCGCTTCCTGCATTTAGATGACAGAGAAGATTTGATGATTTGGAGTTATTAAATGGAAATCTTTTTTGAATATTTCAATTCTGCTGTAGAATCCGGTGGCGTTGAGCTAATCTTGACAGCAGTAGGGTTGCCAATGGCAGCGGCTGGAGTAGGAAT
>Ga0208899_1001371_pt1 | contig 17247 bp, 16 predicted proteins | sample VirMetDEL_Nov_24_FD_184518 | JGI IMG/M metagenome (GOLD analysis project Ga0208899, IMG submission 184518) | Aqueous microbial communities from the Delaware River and Bay under freshwater to marine salinity gradient to study organic matter... | ecosystem: Environmental > Aquatic > Marine >... | reverse complement strand
GTGTAGATAGACTTTTAGTTGTCTCTGTACCTGTAGATGATCTAATAATTACTGTTAGATCGCTGTCCTGCAAAATTTTAAATTGATAGGCAAAGTTAGTGGTACTGCCATTACCATTGTGGGAATTTTTAATAATTGTAGTTGATACTGTCATTTGTTAAAAACCTTTATTACTTGTTGATGGTTTTGTAAATAAATATTCTTGGTTATAATCCTTTTTCATTCTCTTTTCTACTCTTTTTAATACACCCGGATTTACTGTTTCCATCAGTTGAAAACCTATCATATAATCAAATACTATTTTTGCATAAAATAAATTTAAAAAAGGTATATTTTGACTTATTGCTCTGTAAGCAGCTTTACCTGCTTTACCACCTTCTAAACCTAAAGCATATTTAAAAGCTAAACCAAGATCAATAGCAGTTAATGGAGCTGGACCAATTAAACCAGCAACAACAGAACCAGCATCTCTTTGTTCTTTAAACAATACATCTCCATATATACCCAAACCACCACCTTGTAAAAAAGCAGCCATTATTGTTTTGGTGCTAGTTGGGTCTCTTGGTTCTTTACCTTTTAATAAATCTTTCATAGTCATTGCCAGATAACCCATAAAACCAGAAGTTATAATTAGTGCTGACATTCCTCTAATACCTCTTCCTATTTCTGCTCTACCAGCATCTGTACTTAAACCTCCTAGTCTATTACCTTTTCTAATATAAGCCATTTCTCTTCCTAAAACTTTATTCATAATTGACATTGGAAATGCTTTAAATTGACCTAAAAATCTAATAGCTTCACCCATACCAGTTCCTGCTAATAATCCTTGTGTCATAATACCTTTTACTCTAGCATCTGGTTCTATAACTGCATAGATTGATCTATCTAATAATATTCCCGATACTGAATATTTAAACTTATCTTTTTCTATTTGTAGTTCTGTTTTACTTAAATTTTCTATGCCTGTTATTCTTTTTATATCAGCATCTGATATTTGATCTAAATTTGCAACATTAATAAATTCAGTTCCATCATCTGCTTTTACCATTCCATTTTTTGTTTTTCTAATTACATCCCATTTAACAGAATCAATATTATATAAAGAAAAAAATTCTTGTAATGGTTTATTTAATTTATCAAAACTTAAATTTTTTTGTTTAGCATAATAGTTTGCCATACCTAACATTGAATTTTCTTTTAAAGTGTTGGTCCACCAAGAAAGTAAGTTATATTTAAAAAATGTTCTTTGAATTTTAGTCCAACCTTTAGTTAAATTATCACCTACTGTGTGTCTACCAGAAACATCATATACTACACCATCTGCTAAAAACCCCATTCCTTCAACTAAATCTTTTTTATCTTGTGTATTTTTTCTTCTTGCTAAACCTGTAAACCCTTCATACATTCCACCTAAAAATGATCTACCTTGGAATTTCATTTCTGATCCATAAATACCTAAATCAGCAGCAGCAGATATAACTGCACCACCTAGTTTAGCTGTATTACCTACAGCTCTAGTTATTGCTGACCATTTTGCTGCACCAAAACCAATAGTTCCACCTTCAATAGTGTGAATAGTTCCATCTACAACTTTCATATATTTATCAAATGGTGTATAGGAAGATATAGATTGTGCAGCAGCTAATCTTTGATCTGATATTAATCTTTGTTGAATAGCATATCTAATTTTTTCAAAATTTTGTTTTGGTTTAGTACCAAGAGAATCTATCATACCCATATTTCTTCCAGCGGTCATTAATCCAGAAAAATAAGTTTCTTTTAATGATCCTGTGCCAAACTTTTCATTTACAGCAAACCAATCTTTTGCAGATTTATAATGTAATACTCTTTTAAAATTTGCACCTTTTGCTACATTTTTAGTTCCAAAAATATTACCAGCTCCTTCAGCTATTTGAATTTTATTTCCAACTATAGAGTTGTAAGCATTTAATAAAAAATTATCTATATCATCTGTATTTGCAAATGTTCTATCGCCATCTAAATATTGTAATATAAAATTTTTCCATGCTGTAAAATTTTTATTATAATTTATATCTTTACCTTGTAAATTTTCTGGTACAGTTATTTCTTCTAATTTTTTATTTAATCTGTTTGCAGCAGCTCTAACATTAAATTGATCATAAGATTGTTTAACAACATAACCCCACATTTTTTCAATATTAGCTCCTCTAGCATTTAATTTTTGTCTAACAAGTTCAGAATAACTTTCCATTATTTCTGCAACTTTTTTTATATCTGTATTTTTTTCTGTTACTGGTGGTTTTAGTCCTGTTCTTTTTTCTATATCTGTTTTTTGTTGAGCAAACTCTTCCATAGCTATAGCAATTCTTTCTTGTGTTGCCATATCTGCATCTGCAAATATTTTATCTACTCCAGCATTTTTTAATTCAGCATTAAAACCAGCAATTAATTGACCTTGTGCAGCATTTTGTGCAACACCTACAGATTGTCTAGCACCAGTTGTTAATTCATTAGTACCAACCAATAATGATATTAATCCATTTTCTGGATCATCTTTAAAATTTTCTAATTGTTCTTCTACTTTTTTTCTTACTAATATTTCATCATTAACAGCATTTATTTTATCTTGTTTTTTTTGTGCTTTTATTTGTTCTGTTACATCTTTAGAAATTTTATCTATATTAACTTCATCCATGCCAGATAGTTTTTTTTCTGCCATTGATTGTTGAATTAAATTTATTATTTCATCTCTTTTTACAGATTTAATTGAAGAACCTTTTAATAAATTTTCTACTCTTGTTAAACAGGTATTTTTAGCCATTATTAATTTCCATTACTACAGTTAATATAATCAGCAACAATATCATCTATTTCTTGTGATTTAGAATTTACTTCATCTAATTGTTCTGATGCAATTTTTAATGTTGAATCATCTGGACCAAACTTTAAATTTAATCCTTTTTCAGATTGTTTTGTTCTTACTTTTAATAATCTTTCTTCTGAAACTTTTAATTGAGTATCTTTTGGTTCTGCTCTTACTGTACTATCTTTTACAGAATTTAATTCTAAATCATCTGATATGTTTTTACGATTAATTGTAGCTTCATTAACTACAGGTTCTGTTCTAGTTTCTTGATTTAATTTTTGTTTTTCTGCAAGTAATTCATTATATTTTTTTCTAGCATCTGCAACTAATTTTTCTTTACTACCTTTTGCAGTTAATTCATCACTTTTAGAAAATTTAATAGCATCATCAAGATTTTTTCTTGCTGCATTAAGTTGTATATCAAGTTGTTTAGTTGATGTGCCATTCATTACAGGATCAGCATTTGCTATATCAGTAACATTTACTGGCTCATCTAATTGTTGATCACCAATAGCTTTTGCTAATAATTTTTTTCTTAACTCTGGATCAGTTTGTTCTAATCTCATCATTAATTCACTATCAGCAGGATAATATTCTTTATAAAAATTTACTTCTGGCTCTCCACCTTCAACTGTAGTTAAACTTTCTTTATTTGCTAAAACTCTTGCTTCAAAATCTCTAGCAGTTTTTATATCTTTTAATTTACCAGCACCTACATGAAGTCCGCCACCAATAACAGAACCAAAACCAATATTCATAAAACTATCTACAAGATCATAATCTGCTTGTACTTTTTGAGCTACACCATAAATAATAGGTTCTACAAGAGTTGCACCAACAGCTCCTTCTACAGCACCTCGTGCTAGTCTAGCAGTTCTAAAACTTGTTGCGGCAGCAACTCTAGCAAAGTTAGCTTGACCAAAAACAGGTATAAAAGATACACCAATATTTATAGGATCAAGAAAACTAACACCTATACCTGTTGCAAGTTTTGCAGCACCTACATAAAAACCACCATCTAAAGGATTCCAAGAACCTTTTGGTCCTCTTTGAATTATACTTTGTCTTTCTAATTCTTTTTCTTTTTGATCAACCATAATATTAACAACTGATTGATATTCATCTTGTTCAAAATATAATCCTATATCTTTATATCTTTCATTCAAAACATTTCTGTCTACAGGCTCTATATTTTGTAGCCTTGATTCTGATTCTGCTTGTAAAGTATCTCCATAAGTCATTAAAGATATTACTGGATTATAATTCCAGTTATCTTTTGCAACAGCTCCTAATGATTCAAATAAATTAGTTTTATATTGATCATAGCCTGTGTCTTGTGCTGTCTTGTTTATGTTTAATCCAAAACCAAATTGTGCCATATTATTTATCTAAAAAATATTTTTTAAAAAATTTGTTTCTTGCTAATGATTTAGTTTTACCATTAGATTTAAAAAACCTTTTATATTGTTTTTTCATTTCTTTTTCATTACCAGCAAATAATGCTTTTTTGAATAAAGGAAATACATCTTTATTTTTAAAGTTTCTTACGTTAAATTGAAAATCAATTAACATTTGTTTTCTTCTATTATCTAAATTATTAAATTTGTCTCCATGAATTTTAATTAAAATTTTTTCTGTTTTTTCTAAATCTTGCCTTAAAATATCATTTGATATTTCAATAATTCTTTCTTTAGAAGTTGATGCTTTTATTTCTGATAAGTCATAACCATATACTGTGTTAGTTTTATTTTCTTCTTCTGTAAGTTTATGTCCAAAACCTATAGTATCTAAACCTCCTTCTGGTGATTTATGTCTAAAACTAGAAATATTACCTTTTAAAAGTTTTTGATTTTCTACTGTTTTTATATAATTTGAAAAAGATTCTACATCAAATGTTTTTTCTTTTACAGCAACAGGTTCTAAATCAACTTTAATAGCACCACCCATAGCATAAACATTTTCTACATCTTCATTGTATTTTAAATTCATATCAAAGTTTTCTGAAGTACCCGGAATAGTATAAGTTGTGTCATTAAATTTAAAAGCAAGTTCTTCTCCTTTTTCATTTATTACAGGTGCAAATGATCCATTTGCTAATACTATTCCAAAAACTAAACCCTCTCCATCTGGAGTATTTCTCCATTGACCATTAGTTTGCATTTGTGATTTCATTTTATTTGTTAATAAAACTTCATCTCTTTCAGTTGCAGATTTAAAAGCAACAGCACCAAACTCCGGTAAATAATAATCTTTTAATACATTTGCTTTATCTATAATTCCATCTACACTTGATGATATATCTTCTCCATTATAAATTTTAGGAATAAAATATGTATCTTCTATTTCAAAATTTTGCATGAAAGTATTAGCAGCAGATTCTGCAGCATCTTCTGCGTTCATTCCTTTACCATACATTCTATTGATTGCTGCGTAACTTAAAAAATCTATAAGTTTTTCCATTTCTGGTAATGTACCACTACTATCTAATGGAACATTTTTTCTTAATATAGCTTCAAAATCTTTCATCTCTTCACTAATCATAATACTAATATCATCAAATTTTGTTTCATTATCAGTTTCTCTTTTTAAAAAACTTTTTAATTTGTCTTTTTCTTCTTTAGTATCAAGAGATAATGCTTCTATGGCAAGTTCAGAGTTACCTAATGATAAAGCAATTTCAGCTCCTTCTGGTAAACCACTTGTTTTTAATTGTGCTATAACTTTAGATTCAAATAATCCATAATCATTACCTAAACTTAACATTAAATCTTGCATACCTTTTTGATCACTTTTTTCTGCAAGAGCAATATATGAATTAACAAATCCTGTTGCTTGTTCATTTGTCATAAATCTATGTTGAGATTCTGGTATACCTAATTTAGTTTGTTCAGTAGCCAAAGCACTTGCTAGTTCTATATTTTTTTCTGATATTGCTAATGCTTCTGCACTAGAATCAAACACTGGACCAGCACCATCAGATGTTCCTTTTAATTCTTGTAGTTCAGAAATTAAATCTGCAATTTCAGAATTGTTTGTTTGTAATATATAATTAATTGGGTCTTTACTAATACCATCAATTCTTTTTTTAAGAATTGTTTGATAATGTTGTTCTAGTGCTTGACCTCTTAATTCTGTGTTAGACTCATATCCTTCTGCTATAATATTTTCGTACAATTCATTTAAATCTTCATTTGAAGAAGTTAATATTAAATTGTTATTAATAACAGTATCTTTTAATAAAGATTCTTCTTGTAACATTTGATTAGAAACTGGTTCTGTCATTATTTCTTTTGCAAGTTCCATATCAAATACAGGTGGTTCTTTTCCAACCATTATCATTGCAGTGTAGTTTTCCCATTCTGTTTTAATTTGAGGTCTTATAATTGTTTTAGCTTTTTCTTCTAATTTTAATCTTTGCTCATAAGATAAGTCTGGTAAATAATTTTTATCTTTTAAAGCATAATAAGTTCTTCTAGGTTTTTGTTGAACATCTTTTAATCCATCATATAATTGTATTTCTACAGGAATACCATTTAACATTGTTTGTAGTTCTGGTGGAGAAAGTTGAGAACTAAAAGTGTCTATAGTTAATTTTTCTAAAGTTGTTTGTAAAGTTAATCTATCAATATCACTGGTCATGCCATCAATAATTGTTTTTTCTTTTTGTTTTAAATATTCGTTATTTAAATTTGTTAAAATATTTTTTGATATTATAGTATCTGTTTTAAAAATAGTTTTTTGTGTTTCAGCTAAAGCATAGTTAGAAAATTTATCTTGAACATTTCCATTAGTTGCTAATGCTCTATATTTTTTAATAAGTTGATTAGATTTGTCTTTTAAATAAATGTTTGCAGCTTCTTTATTGGTTGCGTATCTTTCATCAGTATTAATAGTTTGGCTAACTGATTGCATATCAGTAATAAAATCGTTTTCTAATTTTAATGCTTCTGCTTGATTTTGTAGAGCATTTTCTTTTACTTTTTGTTCAACAATAGTTTTTGTAATAGGTGCTAATGCACTAGCAAGATTATTATTTAATCCCATCTGGATATTAGTAGTAGTTCCTTCTAATTGAGTAATTGAACCTTCTGCTGTAAATGTAGGTATTTTAGGCACTATTCTACTCCTTTAGGTTTATTCATCATTGAATATATATTTGATCCTGTTTGTGCAACTGTAGTTATTTGTGCAAGTTTAGATTCGTTTCTAGCCATTGTACCTCTTATTCTTGCAAAGTTTGCTTCTTCCATTTTATTTGCTACAGCAACTTGTGAGTTATATTTAATTAAATTTTCTTGTAATTTTGCTTCATAAGCATTTGATAATTGTATATTATAAGCACTACCACTATCCATAACAACACCAGATTTAGCAAGAGCTACTCTTGTTTCACCTTCAATTTTTGTAAAATTTTTTCTAAATTGAGCAATATCAAAATCTGCTTTTGCTTCTAGTTGATCTGCTTGACCTTCAAGAATAAGTGCGTTTCTATTATTTACTGATTGATTGAATTTACCAATCTCTCCTTGAGCTTTGTATTGTGCAGCTCCCATTGCTAATTGAAAAGGTACTGCTCCCATTAGAATATCCTCGCATACATATATTGATCTGTGCCATCAAAACCAAACTTTTTCATTAAACCTTCTTCTTCTAATCCCAACCATTCTGCAAATCTTAAACCTTCTTTAAAATCTTTTCTTATTGCAGATTGAACTCTAGTAATATTATTTTCTTTTGCAACTCTAGCAAAATCTTTTTTAATTGCTTTTGCTACACCTATTGGATGTTTCCACATCTCACTTGATGCTATAACCCAACCTTCTGCAACTTGACCCCAAATAATTTTCATACCTGCTGCAAAGATAGGTTTATTATTTACAATACCAGTAAAAGCTAAATGATCTTGTTCTAAATTTTTAGCATCACCTTCTACATTAATGTAGTGTCTATCTGCTTCTAATACTTTGTGGTTCATCTGACAGGATAATATAAACTGTCCATGAGCCTTTGTGTAAGGTACTATATGTAGTGTATTATCCATCATTTGTTACTAGCCTTGGGTATAGTGATAAAATTGTTAAAGGTAAAGGTTGAGTTTGCCTTACAATCATAAATCCATCTGTATCATAATTTCCTCTAAATTCTACTTCTTTATCACCTGTAAAAGGTGGAATACCTTGATCCATAGGATCACTTGATTTTCTAAAAGGTACTCTTTCCATATTATTTAAATCTGGTCCTACTTCAACACCAACACTTTCATATAATCTTGCAGTAACTTCATATATTCTTTTTGTTTTAGCTTGTGATGTACCATTCTGTGAACCAGCATCTATTCTCATAGTTTTTAATATTGATGTATAACCTAATCCAATCTTAACACTGTTTGCAAATCTATCTAAAGTAACAGCATTTGATGATACAGTTTTATCTGGATGTGTTGCACCATCAGCTAATATACTAACTGTTTGACCTTCTAAATGATTTAATCCAGATAAAGAATTAACAACTTGTTTTACAGTATCTCCAGATGTGTGAGCTGCCGCAGTAGTGCTTTCTGTTCCTCTAGTACAACCAGTTAAATTATTTGTAGATTTTCCTGTGTAAGTAATTATTTCTCCACCAATTTTTATTTTTCCAGAAGATGTAAAGTCTGTTCCAGATGCTACAATAACTGTATTTGCTGAATTAGAAATGTCGCCATTCAATGTTGATGTTGCACCACTATAATTAAGTTGTGAATCTAAAAAATTAAATGATGTATTATCAGTTTGATCAAAATCAAATGTGTTTAAATATTCTACATATCTTGTAGTAGCACCATTGATAGTTCTTTTTATAATCATGTATAATTCGTATTCACTATCTTCTGTTGGAATAACTGCAACAGATTCACATACTGCTTTACTGCTACCAAAAGCTCCGCCAAAAATGTGTCTATGCCAAGCAACAACTTCTTGTTCTCTTTGATAAGTTAATGCAATTAATTCACCATCATTTCTTACGCACCAAATAATTGCTAAAGGTTCTTCTTGATATGCCATTTCAACAATACCTCCTTCAGTAATGTGTTCGGCAAGGATGGTAAGATCGGGTGCTGTATAACCATCTACATCAAAGTTATAAGCTAGTTCTCTAATTTTTCTTTTTGCTCTTTGTAAAAATAATGTTGCGTTAGCAACTGCTATTGCATCTGTGTTTGCTGCACCATGGTTAGATTGTTTTTTAATTAAAATATTTGTTGGTGTTACTGCATCATTATCTCCACCACCACTTACTGTAAATTCACCACCTGCAGTACCTATTATTAAAGTTCTACCAGCAGCCATAAATCTAATAGCATTTACTTGATTAGATGCGATTGTATAAATAATAGCATCATCATCTGCAACAGTACCGCCAATGTTTGCATCCATGTTTTCATAATCACCGGATTTAGAAAAGTAAACTGTTTGAGGATTATTTAATGTTGCGGCAAATACTAATCGTTGTTCAAAAAATGACACGCAAGAAGGATGACCTGTTGTACTTGAAAACGCACCAAGAGACCAATCGGTTGATCCACTAGTTGATCCTGTATCTTTTAATATTTCAACAGTAACAACTGTAGCACTTGTAAATCCTGTTATCTCTGCATAACCATCTCTGAATCTAACTAATCTTCCAACATCTGTTGAAACAAATGTACTTGTACTAGCAGTAAAAGTTCTTCCAGTTCCAACTGTGTGTGCAGAAGCTGTAATGGTTGTTGTGGATGAATTGGTATCTAGGTATGGACCATTAACAAAATCTACTTCTGTTAATGTCCAAGAGGTATGTCCTGTACGAGATAACTTTCTAGTTTTGTGGTTAGGATGTGTGATATACATAACGTCAGCAGATTGTGCAAATTTAATATCAAAAATTTCTGCAGTTAAATAAGGTGATGATATTTCATAAGGAGATCCACCAGATAATATTTGACCATTATCTTTATAGAATCTTATGTATTGATTGCCTAATTCTAAAATATAAGTTTGTGTTGTAGAAAATTCAAAAGGTATTAATCTTGTTTTGTTTGCTGGTGTTTTTACTGAAGAAACATATTGTGTACCCGGTCTACGAGCTGCAGCTCCATGAGGATAGATAACCATATTTTCTACAGTTGCACATCCTGCAGAATATTTTGCTAAATCATTTCTACCATCTAATCTTGGCGACAACTCACCCGCTGTAAAGTTTGAAAGTTGTGCAGCTACTCTAGCCATTTACTAATACCTTGAGTTTATGAATGTACCCGCATCTACCACATCTGCCATACCATTTTCTTGTCTTGTGTTTTGACCTTCTGTTGAATCTACAAATCTAGCATCTTTTAATTTTTCTTGATAAGTAACTAACATATTTTGTGATGTAGTATTGTTTGATGTTATGGCATAAGCAATGTCTGAACCTAATGCAGCTGATAATGTTTCTCTTAATAATTCGTCATATTGGTTAGGATCTTCTACTCTTGAGATATATAAAATTTTCATAGTCTCATTGTTAGATAATATTGATCTACCTTCTACTTGGTAATTAGAATCAAAATCTAATATTCTTAATAGTCTTAAACAATCACCCGGTAAATCAAATTTAAATTTATAACCCCATGCCGGAGTTGTTGTTGATGATGCTAACTCTACTCTTTTTTGTAAACAGTTCCAAGGGTGTGATCTGAATACTGCGTCTCTTACTTGAGTATATCTTGAGTTACAAAGTCTAGCATTTTTTGAATCTTCTGTAAGTGAAAGTATAGTTGTTGCACCTAACTGATTTAATGCTCCATTACAAATATCTACTGTTGATGCCATACTACTTCCTTATAATATACTTTCGCCTTATATGTCTATCTTTTTCTAAAGCAAAAATTTCTTCTGTTGTTTTCTCTTCTTTAGTATCAAAGCCATAATGATTTTTAGAATCGTTTTGAAACCTATCTACTAATACATACCTATACACATAATTATCTTTTTTAAAATGTAATACAGGTTTTAAATCTTGTATTTTTTTCATGCACTCTAGGCGGCTTCCACTCTCGCTTTCACCGCCTAAAATTTTATTTATTAGTCTAGAACGTATGTCATCTGAACTGTGATAAGTCCAGTTGCATTTGCTCCAGCAGTAGTTGCTGTAACAATTAAACCATCTGGTGCATCTACTAATGAGTTTTCACCCAATGCTGTAGTTGCTGCAATAGCTGAACCTGTAGCAGAAGCTGAACTAGCTGCTGCTTTGTATTCATCTACATCTAGTGCTACAACAGTACCATCAGCTTGTGTGTAAGCTGCATGTCCTACTGATACAGTTGTACTTGAACCAAGTGCTGCATGATTTAATCTTCCACCAATAATTCTAGCACCATCTGGTAACTTGAACATATTGATAGTTTCTTGAGCACCATCCGCAGTAAAGTCTGCGTAAGCTACTCTCACTCTACCATGAAGTTCAGTAGTACTGATCTTTGATGGTGAAGCCGCAACTGTTTTTGCGTATTGTGTTGAATTAGCCATAATTATTTCTCCTATATTAAGCTATGATTAGTTTGCAAGAACAGAAATAACTTTCGCTTCTTCCATTCTAGTTGCACCGATTGTTTGACAGTAGTACACTTGAGTAGCGTAAGATTTATCTGATCTTTCGTCTATTCTAGCAGTTACGTCTTTACCAATACCAAGTAAAATACCATCTTCTGCGAAGGCAATACATTGAGTATTTCCTGCTCCATTTTGAGTAAGTCTATTAGAAACATGAAATTTGAATCCCATAAATGAATCAATTTCTCCATGAACCAATGCTTTTACTGTATTGAAGTCAGATGAAGTAACAGTAGTGTTGTTTAACAAATCTTGAATCTCTGTTGGAGAAACAACAATGTGTCTTGGAATTGAAGGATCAACGTCTCCTGCATCAAGTTTTTGTTTTGCTAAAGCTAATTTTGCTATGTTCATAGTATTAGCTCCACCAGTACCAACTGCTGTAATATTAGCTGCAGGTAATGTAACTGCTGTTCCACCAGATACTCCAGTGTTAGCTGTTCCAAGTGCTGCTGAAATAATTACATCATCCATAGCTCTTCCCATTGCGTAAGCTGCTGCTTTTGCATAAGAAGAAGTTGGATCAATTAGTAATCTAACTTTGTCTTGTTGATCAATCAAATCAGCAAATTCATAATCTGCCAAGCTACATCTTCTTCTTGAGTGAGGTGTATCGATTTGAGGTGTGTCAGAGTGTCTGCTAACTTTTAGTTGAGCTGTTACTTTTCCGATTTGGTCAAAGTAAGCATCTTTACCAACGATAGATTCTACTCTAACTGCATCTCTTAATAGAGATCCCATTTGTTGTGATAACATTTGTATATTGGCAGAATACTGCTCAACAAATGCTGTTGTTATTTGTGATGACATATTTGTCTCCTATTTACATTATTGTTATATTTATAAAAAACAGAATAGTTCTCCATCAATAATGATAGGCAATTCTTGGATTTAAACTCTTTTAGAGCAGAAGTCTATTCCTTCTTGTCAGTAAGGTTCTTGCGAATTTTCTTACCTACTATCCAATTATAATATTTTTCTGCGATTGGCAAGGGATCATTTTTATGAAACTCTGTTCCTGTCTCTTTAACCAACCGCAATACTTCTAATCGAATCTCTTTATCATTAAGATTATTTATCTGCATTAAGCATCTCTCTTAATGTATAAACTTGTTGAACTATCTTATCGTGATCTGGATGACTTTTGTTCCAGTATGGTCCATCAGTGTCATTAGTAATAGCTGATATTTCAGATTCAATATCTTTAACTGAATTTACATTTTCACTTTCAGTTGCAACTATTTTATCTTCTGACATCATACCTGCAATTTTTGCGAAACCTTTTATAATTTCTGGATGATCACCTATTCTTGTACCATCTTGTAATTGCATATCTAAAACATCTGGATTGATATTTGCTTTTGCTAATGCACCAGCTTGTGCAACTTTAGAATCAAAATCTCTACCCCACTCTGATCTTAATTCTTGTTCGGCTTGAGCTTGTGCAGTTTCAGTATCTATCTTTGCTTGTTGTGCAGAGCCTTCCATATTATTTTTATAAAAATCTAATATGCCTTCAGCTTGTTTATTATTTAAACCAAGTTTGTGAGATTGTTCTGCAAAATTTTTAATTGCATTTTCATCTAAACTAACAACATCTGATTTAACATCTAAAACATATTTGTCTGGAGATTCTGGTCTACCAAGTTTTGAGTAAACCTCATTCCATTGATCTTCTGTTGAGTTTTTATTTGGTACAGCAACTTTATCTTGACCAATCATTCTTGTTGCATTGATGTAAGATTTTGCTAACGCATCTATCTCTGTAAACTTTTCAATGTTAGGATCGTTTCTAAATTCTTCACTGATAGAACTTTTCCAACTTGCGGGAGTATCTCCACTTGAGACAGGTGTTGCAGTAGGTTGAGGTGTTTCTGTACTTGTTGTTTCCACAGGCACAGTTTCTTGTGTTATCTGTTCTTCTGACATTATTTATCCTTGTTGTTTTGCAGCATTGATTTAATAAATAGAATGACACTGCGTTGTCCTTCCATATAAGCACTCTCATGGCTATCACCTTTTACGTTAGTGGTAGAATGATAATGACATCTTTTTTCAAGATCAGATAAAACTTCTTTACCTTCATCTGTACCGAATATAAATTTGTAGTTATTTTGTAATTCTTTTAAAAACTTTTCTAGTTGTTTTGTTTCCATACTATTCCACTAATGCTTTTGCTTCTTCTGGCAATGCTTTTGCTAGTGGTGCTATATCTCCTCCGGCTTGTGCAACTTGTTGCATCTGTGCCATTTGTTGTTGTTGTTCTGCTGCCGCTGCAGCTTCTTCTCTTTCTGCATTAACTTGTGATTGTAACTTCAGTACCTTTTGTGGAATACCCACAAGATCAGCTACATGTTTAACAAGTGTATCAAAATTAATATAATCAAATACTGGAGCTACATTAGCAAGTGATCCTAGTATTTCTATACCTCTAGTAATAGATGAAAGCTCTGTAGATTTTTGTGCTTTAGCAAGAGGTGATACATATTCTATTTCTATGTCTTGACCAGATAAAAAATCTGGTGCAGGAGCAAACTGTTCTCTTCTTAATAAAATATTAAAACATCTATCAATTAATGGTTTTAATAGTTCTGATTGTAGTCTACCTAATACTGGTCCAAGTAATCTCATCTTCTCTTCGTTACGCTGGATAACTTCTGTTGCTGTCATTTGCGGACCTGTTTGTAACATCAGTTGATCAACATAAAAAACATTTCTAATAGCAGTTCTTCTTTGCTCTTCCATGTTTAATCCTAATGGATTGTTTGCACCAATGTTTAATGGTTCGATTCTATCTCTTGTACCACTTCTATAAAAGTTTAGTCCACCCGGTACAGTTCTTACAGGAAGTAAGAAGCCATCATCCGGAACTAATAGTGGTGGATCAACTTGTTTTTGTGCGGCTTTAATTGTAGTCTTTGACATTTCGTTTAGCATCTTTACGTCTGGCAAGGCTGTCATTGCAGGGGATCTACCATATATTTCATGTGATGCTTTTAAATATCTTGGCACTACAAAAGGAAACTCTTGGAAACCAGATACTGATAATTCATTACCACTATCCATTTCTATATACACAGATTCAAATGGCATGTTCTCTGTATCTTTTAATTTAGGATTGTAATCTGATCTTGGATAAACAACATGCAATATTTCTATTTCATTGTATGGATCTTTAACTGATTGTGCTTGAACTGCTTGTGATACATTTTTACCAAACTGTTGCATTGCTGCTCTTATTGATAAAGTAAATCTTCTATAAACTGTATCTATTCTACCCTTGTCATCTTCAGCTATAAATATTTCATTGATGTGTCTTGTAGAAAATTTTAATACATCTTCATTATCTTCTTGTATGTGCATTGCTGCAGTACCAAAAGTAATTAGATCATGGTATAGTTCAAATATTTCTTGTTGAAAGTTTGATCTGTTAAATGCAGAGTACATAACTTCAGTTGCATCTTCCAACCAAAGTTTTGCTTCATCTTCCATTTCTAATGCTGAATCTTTAAATTTTAATGAGAACCAAGGTGTAGATGGATTTGTCATCATACCATGTAATGATGCTGCTAATAATTCTACTGCTTGTATAGGTGATGAATCAAAAATTAATTCATTTCTTTTATCACCTCTTGATCTTTTTTTTGTAACATCAGCTTTTCTTGGTTGCATATAATCTGCAACTTCTTGCCAATGATTTTCCCAGTTAGCTCTTTGTGCTTTTAGTCTACCAAATCTTGCTAATAAAGATTTTGTTAAATCTGTTTTTGCCATTATACTACTTGTCCTAATAAAGTTTTCTTACCTAATGAATAATTTGCTGCAGTTTTTGTTACACCTCCTGCAGATGTAAGGATATTTTTTCTTCTACCTTTTTTCTTTGTAACTCTTACATCATATTCTTTTGATTTAGTTTTATCTTCTTCTACTTTTGCTTCAGTTGTTTGTACTGTTTGACCACCAACATTTTTTTGAACTATAGCTGGTTGGTTATTATTGTCATTACCACCATTATTATTTCCAGTAGGTGTTTCTCTTGTATAGCCTTTAGCATCTAATTGAGATTTAAAATCTTTTGATAAAATTTGTTCGGTACTTAATCCTTGAATATTAATTCCTTGTTTGTTGGCAAATTTCATTCTTCTATTAAGATTAGCTTTATCTATTGTATTTCCAAAAACACCTTTTATTATTGCATCACTAGGAGGTACAAAAGAATTTTTTTTAGGAACTGTATAACCAAATTTATCTGTAGTAGTTTTACTTTTTTTCTTTTGAATTGTTTTTAATTGTTGAGAATAAGTATCTACTTTTCTTTCATCTGAACTATCTGATCCACCTGCTCCTGCTGCTGCACCCATTATTTTTTACCTAGCAATGTTTCTAACTGACTTTCTTTATCTTCTTGTATTCCAAGAGGACTAGTTAATATTGTTTCACTTCTACCTTTTCTTCTTCTTCTTATAGCATCTTGTTCTTTTTTAATTGCTTCTTTTTCTTCTGCCGATAACTCATCACTCGGTGCTTCCGGTGCTGGAGGTGGTGGCGGCAATGATGGCATTTTTGGTTTGAATATTGAACCCATAATAATCCTATATAATTCTGTAACTATTATCTGCTACACTTTGTGGAGCCGATTGTCTAGTATTAATTTCTTGTAGTCCAACTGCTAGGTAACGCATTGCATCACAAGCATGTGAACTCCAATCATGTACAGGCTTTGATCTAAACATTCTATTTTTATCAATATACTTCCTGTGGTAATGTCTTAACGCATCTATTAATTTTTTGCAATGGTCAGTATCAATCCAACATCTAGGTAACGTCATTGTGGTTGCGTGGATACCATCTTCTAATGGAATTTTTGGAACGACTTTAAACCTAACTCCTAATTGATATGCGACCTCTCTCCGGGTTTTGCCATTACCAAATTCGGTAACTTCAATGTCGTGTGGTGCAAAGTGATCTTTGTAGATATATTCTTTCTCATTTATCATATTAATATAATAAGGTAATCCTTGACCTCTCTCTTCATGGTAATCAATTATATTTATGGATCTGCCGAGCTGTTGATAAAAAATTATACTACTGTGGTCGGAGACCCCAAGATCCCATGCTGTAGATACTGGTAAGGCAGGATCGTATGGAACTCTTGTAAGGTGTTTATCATCATCTAGTTTTGCTATAACATCTCCATATACTGCTCCCTCGATATTGGCTATCCAATCGCACTCAAATTCTTGTAGGTACTTTTTCTCACCCATTACTTCTTTTGCCTTGACCAACTCATCATTGTCTACAATTTTAGTATCTGATGCTTTAGCTTTATAATTAAACCAATCTTCTGCACCTTGTGCATGTTGGTACAGTTCATAAAAGTTGTTGTTCATTCCCATTGGTGTACCAATAAAGACACAGTAACCTTTTCTGTCAGATAGTGCGGGTCGTATTATTTCTGGGAATAACTTACTATTGACGTTAGCATATTCGTCAATCACACAGCCATCAAGATATATACCTCTTAACCCATCTGGGGATTCGGAGCCTAGCAAGGTGATCCTAGCACCATTAGGTAAGTCTACACGCAGCTCTGTTTCGTTAAACTTGGTGTGGGGTATCTTGGCGGTAAACTGTTTCATGTAATCCCATGCAATACTTTTAGCTTGTTTGAAGGTGGGTGCAATATAGGCGAACCTAGGGTTGTTAAGTTTGGACAGTAATGCTGACCTAATTAGGTGGTTGATCATACATACTGTTTTGCCAAATCTTCTATGGCATACCAAT
>Ga0208899_1001369_pt1 | contig 17259 bp, 20 predicted proteins | sample VirMetDEL_Nov_24_FD_184518 | JGI IMG/M metagenome (GOLD analysis project Ga0208899, IMG submission 184518) | Aqueous microbial communities from the Delaware River and Bay under freshwater to marine salinity gradient to study organic matter... | ecosystem: Environmental > Aquatic > Marine >... | reverse complement strand
CAACTAAAGCATATCTATAAACTTTTTCTTTACCATCATTCCATTGAAAGTGTAATAGATGTTTTTTTTCAGTATAATTTTTAACAAGACCTATATCAAATGCTAACAATGTCATTACTTCTTCTTTTTATATTTAGGTTTCTTCTTTTTCTTTTTACCAGTTTGTTGTGATAACAAACTTACTTTTTTTTTATATTGCTGTGAGTATGATGTAGATATATTTTTCATTTACTGCCACCAATATAACCACCAATAACTCCAATTAATCCTGTAACTGACATCTTCATTAAGGTTATTACACTTTCATCTACGGGTCTATTTTCTTCTAATGCTACCCAATAATCGCCTACAATAATAACACCAAGAAGTATTAAGACACCACTTGTTATTAATAGAATTACAATGTCTTTAAAATTTTTAATCATTTCTTCCTCATTATATCTGCACCTTTAAGACCATAGATAGCTGATATAACTCCTATAAATATGGCTTGATACCAGTAAGGTAAGTTCTTAAAATACTCAAAAAATAAATCTAATTTAGTACGAATCTCAGGATCGTCAGAGAAAACAGACCAAGCCAATAGCAGCATAGGAATGGATATAAGAATGAGTACAAACTCATCTTTCCAACCATTATCATTGCTCTCAATAATCTTTGCTTTATATTCAAGTTCACCACTACTCATCTTTTCTGCATGAAGCATTTTTGCATCAGCCATTAGCATTTTTGTTTGCTGCTTTTTTTTGTATATATGGGATCCTGCTTGAACTGCAAGTTTAATCGCACCTAACCACATTATTCTTTTACCTTGCCATCCTTCCACTCCATGTCTGGTAAACCATTGTCATATTTTTTACCATCATAAGTTAAAACTTGTTTTCTATTTGATCCTTTTTCATTATAAGATATATGAACCCAACCACTAGCAGGGTCATCTTTATTATAAAATTCTAATATAAGTTGGTCAAAGTCTACATTGTTTTGTAACCAGTAAGCAGTTTGAATATTTGGTATGCCTGTAATCTCAAAGTCTACTGCTTGACCTTTTGCGTGTTGAGATGTTTTCTTTGAACCTATTGCTTCACATAATGTTTCACTACGATAACCAGATGTCACAGTTATAGGCTTTTCAAACTTAGCTCTAACTGGTTCTAATATTTCATAACATACATTCTCTAAGTTTTTTATATCACCAGCTCCAGGTGTATTGTCTATACCTTTACGAGTTGCTGTCATAGACTTAGTAAATTCTTCTAATTTAAAATGTTTAGATAGTTGCATAAATAATTTTTACTTTTAATCTTTTTTGTTCTGGAGTTGTTGATCTATGTATGAGACTGCCAATTCTTTTTCTTTCATAACCATCTTTACCTGTATAATCTTTTTTTCTATAATTTTTAGACTTAACATCATACCCTTGATATTCTCCAGTTGTAAGATCTAATGTTACTATATCTACTGGTCCATTACCACCTAAAGGTGTGAATACAATCATATTAGGATTGTCAGCAAGACGCAACTGTACTTTTAATTCAGCTATTAAACCAGTTATATTTGTTGTTCTATTAGCCATCCATATTGAAGAAACCAACTAAAGCACCTACAATACCACCAATAATAATTAAAAGATTGATAGCACCTTTGCCTTTAGACATATCGCTTCTTAATTCTTTTATTTCTTTTTTCATTTCATCTATTGATTTAACTAATTGAGACATTCTTTCAGCACAAATCTTTTCATGTGAGGTTAATCTAATTCCATTGTGATCTTCTAAGTTAGAATTAAATTTTTTTTTAAAAACCATAATAAAAACTATATGTTAAATACGTCTCTAACTTCGTCTACTGTTAAACCTAAATCTTGCAGTTTAGTTTTAGCAGATTCTATTCTAGCTTTCTTGGCATCCTCTGCATTTTTTCTAGCTTGTGCATCTACTAAAGCCTGTGCTTCTTCAGCATCTCTTGCAACTTCTTCTTCTGCTGTAAAATTAATTTTAATCCCATTAACCATTTTATGTCTTGCCATATTATGCTCCTGTTATTCCATACAATTTAAAAACTCCACCAACAATATTTCCCGAACTCATTACTACTTTTATAGCATCAACATCAGCACCACTTTCTAACATTCCACCACCATTGTGATGTGCTACTCTTGCTGATTGATCTCTTGTTAGTCCATTAAAAATATATTTGGTAAATTGTGTACTAGATGGATTAAAAATTTTAAATTCAAAAGCTGCTTCTTCATTTGTACTATTACCCATAGAATTTAATTCCATAGAGCTACTGGTAGAGGTTACAACTCCTGAGGTATCTGCTCTAATTCTATCTACTATTGTATCATAACCAGAAGTTATATAACTTGAACCAGCATCTGTGCTTAAAACTATTGTTAAAACTGTATCATCTGTTTGTACAGTTATATCGTAACCAATTAAAACATAGTAAGGATAAGTATCATCTAAAACTACACCACCAGTTCCATTTTTAAATTCAACAGATGCTGAACTACTTGCAGTAATAGATTTAATAAATGTATATGCACCACCACCAGCCGCATCTTGAAAAGATGGAACTGCACCTGCACCTGCACTTGTTAATACTTGACCAGAAGTTCCTGTTGCTACGGCAGCAGGATTACCAGATGTATCATAAGTAATTAAATTTCCATCTGTACCACCTGCCATTTTTGCAAGTGTTATAGCATTATCTTGTATTTCTGCTGTAGCTACTCCTAAATCTTTAATTGTTATTGCACCCGAACTAGCAGCAAAATTATCTGAACTAAATGATGCAGCACCTTTTGCAGATGTAGAAGCATCAGCTAAATTTATTGTAACAGTTCCAGATGTACCACCACCAGATAAATTTGTACCTGCTGTAACTCCTTCAATATCTCCAGAGCCATCTGCACCAGAATAACTAAAGTGTACACCAATGCCATCTGTATTTGAGAATGTTCCGCTTGAAACTATATGAGTTACTGGAACTTTAGTATAACCAGAAGCGTCTGTAACAGCTCCTGATACTTTAAATGTTGCGTAAGTAGATGCTGTACCTTCTTTAGTAATAGTTACAATACCTCTTGCTGTTGAGTTTGATACATCATCCCATGATTGTACATAAGAAGATATGTCAGCACTAGCATCATCTGCATCATCTATAAATAAAACAGATACTGAACTTACAGTTGCATTATTAAAAGCTACTTTACCTGCACCTGGATCTGCATCTGAAGTAGAATTGTTCCAAGTCATTGAAAGTTGTGAGTTTGTACCAGCAGCTCCAGTAGAACCTGTTGATCCTGTACTTCCTGTAGACCCCGTTGAACCAGTATCACCTTTTAAACCTGTTCTTGTAAAGTGTACAGATAGTTCGTCAGCAGCACTAAATGTATTGTTACTTGCTAAATGAACAACTGTTATTTTGTTATAGCCGCTTTCATCACTAACAGCAGCAGTTACTTTAAATCTTGCATAAGTTGAGCTATCGTTAATATCTACTATGTGAATAAATCCTTTTATAGTTGAAGTTGACGATCCCCAAGTTGCAGTATCAGCTTGTGTTGATGCACCATTAGCATCAGCATCATCTATATAAATTTCTGTAGCAGATGCGTATGTACCATTATTAAAAGCTATTTCTCCAGCACCAGGATCTGCATCAGATGTACCTGTATCAAATTTATAAAAATATCCTGGTATTGCACCATCTTCTCCAGATGCTACAAATGAAACAAATGTTTTATCATTGTCAGCAAAAGTACCAGCACTATCAATATAAACTAAAGTAATTTTAGAATAACCAGAAGCGTCTGTAATTGCACCTGTTACTTTAAATACCATCCAAGTATCTAAAGTATTTGCTTTTGAAATTCTTATTCTTCCTCTATTAGTATCATTACCTGTTACATCATCCCAACTCTGTACCCATGCTGAAACATCTGTGCCATTAAACTCTAAATCATCTATGTACATTATTGTTGCACTAGAGATTGTTGCATTGTTTAATCTAAATTTTCCTGCTCCTGGATCTGCGTCTGCTGTTGTTGTTGAATATTGAAACATTGCACTATCTCCACCTGCTGGTAGAAAGTCTGCAACTGTTGTTAATTGTTGACCTGTCTCGTCAAAGCCTAAAGTTTTAGATGCTCTTGTAGCAGCATCATCTGTAAATTCTGGTGTTGTAATAGAGTTGGTAGCAGATACTTTAAATGATCTGTTTAGTTCCTCTTGCATCTGTTGGATAGTCATTGTAGCACGATCCAAACCCTCTTCATGTGATTCCGCAGGGAATGGATCATTAGCAATATAATCTATCGCTTGTGTTTGCGGAACTTCTCTTCTGATAACTACTGTCTCACCTGTTGCTGGAACATTGCCAGATGTGAAAGTTATTGAACCTCCACTAGCATCACCTGCACCAGCTACTGTATAATGAGTAGTTAATGTCTTAACAGTTTCAGTTCCTGTTGACGATCTAATAATTACTTCTAAGTCTGTATCCGCAAAAATTTTAAATGTGTAGGTAAAGGCAGTTGTGCTACCATCACCTGATGCTGTACTTTTTACTGTTGTTGAAGATACTGTCATATTACTATCTCTATATTAAATTATCTATCCTTTGTCCATATTATTTAGATGTACTTGGTAAATCAGAATCATCTATCATATACTGTAAAACATTACGAATACCTAACATATTCTGATATGGTGCAATACGCAACCATTTATAAGCATCTCTTTTACTAAAATCATATTCATCATCAACTATAGCTCTTCCTGTTGATCTTATAGCACCAGTAGTTTTTTCTATTAATGATATAGTTGGGTTACCTGTCCATATATTAGTTTCTAATCCAGATGATCTATAATTTAAAAATGGATCAAATCCAGATAGGTATGCTCCTGTATCTATAAAAGCTGGTAGTAATGTTGAATAAGTATTTCTTTGAAAAGTTGCACCACCTATTGCTTCTGGTGATAATCTTCTTTCTAAAAAATCATCTCTTTCTTCTCCAGTTTTACCAACAGCTTGTGCATATTGTTGACCAACATAAACTAATCCTGCTAACATAGTAGATGTCATAAACGAACTAAAGAATGTAAAATCTCTCATGTGTAAACCATGAAGTAACTGTTTTGAATATGCTGTAGTTACAAAGTTTCTAAATTGAAATAATGTTTTGCCTAAAGAACCATCAGCTCCCATAGCCATCATTTCACCATAGTTATTTTCTTGAATTACTCTTCTTAAATGTCTGTTCATATATAAAGACATTTTATTAACTAAATCTTGATCATCCCAATTATCTACATTTAATCTTCTAATTTTTCTTCCTGTTAATCCGCCTTCAATAAATGAAGAATTTTCTTTTATATTTCTAAATACTGATTGTAATTCTTCATCAGAAAAACCTATATTTCTATATCTTTTTATATCAGCAGAACTTAATTTTAATTTTCCTGTTGCGTGTCTAGCAAGTTTATCAAAAGAAGTTATTGCTGCTAATCTTCTTGACAAAGTATCTACTGCATGAAAACCAGAAAAATCAGATGTAATTTTTGTAGCAACATCTAAAGTTTTTTCTATTTTACCAACTTTACTTGTCATTCCAGCAAAATCATCTGATCTATTAATAACACTATCTATTAATCTATTTGAACCTGTACCACTAATTAATGTTTCTATTTCATCTAAAAATTCATTAGATAATTTACCATCTTTAGCTCTTGTTAAAATATTTTTAAACTCTGGTATATATTTAACGAATGATCTAACTCCAGCAGTTCCTATAATATTACCCATCTCAGGTATTTGAGAAAAACCTACTTGGTTAAATACATTGGCATAGTTATATTTTCTTAAATTTCTAAGAATAGTTGCTGTACCCCCTTTAATATTTACTTCAGTAGGTATGCCAATAATATTTTTATAAATAGTTTCTAATGTTGATAATTCAAAATTTTTTCTTATTTCTCCAGTTCTAGTTTTATATTTTTTAGCAACTTCTGGTAATTCATAACCTTTTCTAATTTCATTTAAAATTTTTTGGTAATCTTGTTTTGATTTAATTCCAGTTCTAGCAAAAGCTACATGACCAGACATTTGATTTATATATGCACCAACAATACCTTCAGTATTATTATCTAATAAATCACTAAATTTTATAGAAACATTATCAATTAATTCTTCGTGAGTTTCGTCAAAAGATGCTCTTCTTTTTAATCTTGATGGTACATCAGGTTTTTTTGGTTTTAATAATACTTTAACTAAATCAGTTATTTCATTTTCAGACAATTCAGTATAATCTGTAATTATATTTCTAAGTTCATCTTCATCTGTAGTTTTTAAAATTCTATCTACAGAAAAACCATCACTAAATTTTGCTGTTTTAATCATACGATAAATATGACCAGCAAGTTTTAATCCATCAGTTTCTGATAAATTATTTGATCCTTTAACTAAAGAATTTTTTAAAAAACCAATTAACTTATCTTCACCAATTCTTTCTTGAACATCTTGCATTCTGGACATAGACCAATGTCTAGGAAAATAATTTGGATTATCTAATATATCCGCAGCACCTTCAACACCATCTTTTCTAAGATCATCTAACATTTTTTTAAATAATTTTTTAGTAGCTTCTGCTGCTTTATTAACAGCAGGTATTCCTACGACTTCTCCCCTAACAGCTCTTGACACTAAATCAGAAAATTGCATACGATCATTTAAGTTGTAACTTTTAAATTTAGTAGTCTTACCAATATCTGTTAAATATTGAGTAAATGCAGGTTCGTATTCTTTATAAAATGATGTCATTCTAGTTGCTGAATAATTTGCTTTTTGTATATCTGCTGTCAATATTGATCTTGAAAAATCTTTATTACCAACTGTATCTTCTAATAATTTTTCTGAAGCTGATCTCATATAAGGATTATCTGATCTTCTTAATACAGATGACTTATCAAATCTTCCTTTTGCAAAACCAACATTAGGTGTAACATCTATTCTATCAAAAAAATTATCAAGTAATATTTCATCATCACTTTTTTTAAATAACAGATCTAAATTTTTTTGATTATTTTTAATTGTTGCAACAGGAATTTTTGGATCATTAGATACTATTTGATCTCCTCTTTCTTTATCTAAACCAACATCTTTTTTTTTTGTAGTTACATTTTTATTATAGGTAATTTCAAATCCTTCTTTTTCTAAACTTTTATAAACTCTTAATGCAGATTTTGATACAGAATTATCTGATACAAGACTAAGATTTTTTTTAAAAGCATCTTCTAATGTTAATTTATAAAGAGCTTTACCAGCTCCAACATTTCTATTTGATTTAGAAATTCTTACATCAATAATTTGCATTGCGTTTAAATTTTTGTTTAACTCTGATTGTAAAATAAATTTTTCTAATTTAGATGCTGGTACTCCAGAAAATTCTTTTGTTAATTCTTTTGTTTTTGAAGTTATTGAAAAATAATCTTTATCAGATTTAATATTAAAATTATCAATTTTTTTTAAAATATTTTCTTGTTTTAATAACTCTTTTGTTTTTTTAATATCATTAATCATTTCTTTTTCTTGTTTAGAATAAATATTTTTAGATGTACCTTTTACATTTGCCTGACCTTTTAATAGTTCATCAACCTCATCTACATTTTCATTAATGTTAGGTAATTTATCTTTACCAAAATATTTTTCTCCGCTTTCTGTAATTTTAAAACCTTCTTGTTTTAAAGTTTGCTTTTCCATTGCAGTTCCAAACTCTCTAGCTTTAGCATCAAAAGCATTTATATCTGGATGTTTTGGTCCTAAAAATCTAGTCAAGCCAGAAGTAATTGCACCACCCATAGCGGCAGCATAAGCTATCTCTTCTATGTCTCTTGTAGGATCATTCATAATAACAGGTGCTGTAATTAAAGATGCTTGACCTGCACCTACTAATCCACCTCTAATATATTTAGAAAATCTAGCAGCTTTGTTTGCATAAATAAAAGGTCTAGCAATACCAAAGGTTACTGCGTCTGCAACTAGAGCAACAGAATCTAATACAGCAGCACCCACTCTTAATGCTGTACCTGTAAATCCTAATGTTTTTAATTTTTCATTTGCTTCTTGTGAATCTAATATTCTTTGTTTTATTTGATATGCTTGACCTAGTGAAGTGGCATTAGAAAATTCATCCCAATATTGTGGATCAATATCTTTACTTAATTCATCAAAGGTTTCATCATCTAATCTAAAATCATAGTTAGGTTCTAGTTCTGGTCTTGAATATGATTTTAATATTGAAGGTAATATTTGTTCTTGTTCGTAAGCAAGTTTAATACCTTCACCTAATGTAATTTTTTCTGATTCTTCTTTTTCTTTTAAAATTTTTTCATCATCAATACTAAGATAATCGGTACTTAATATTAAATCTAAATTTGTACCTTCTGCCATATTAAGATCCTGTTATATCAAAACCACTTGTTTCAAATTCTTCTTTAGCTTTAATTTTTCTTTCTTGTAATTCTATAGTTTCTTTTTTAATAATATCTCTAGCTGCTGTTTCTCTTTCTTGATTTATTAAATATAAATCTTTTGCAAAATAAATCATAGGTTGATTATCTTTATCAAATACTGGAGCTAAATCTAATTTTCTTCTTATTTCAAATATACCACCACCATTATATCTTAAAAAAAATTGTTTAGAATCTTCATTTACCATTTTATTTTCTACAATATATTCTTTAACTGGTTTAACCATATCTAAACCACCAATAGATTTAAAAGCATCTATATCTCTTTTCATATAAGCATAATCATCTACTATTTGTAAATTTTTTTCTAAATCATCAATTACTAATCTTTGTGCTTTAAATGGATCTATATTACTTGCTACATACATATTAAAAAGTTTATTAGCATAACCCTTAACTTCACCAATATTAGTTGCTTTTGTATCTTTAAATTTATCTTCTATGCTTTTAAGTGTTTTATTTCTTCTTAAATTTGCACCACTCATAACAGCTTTGTCATAATTGAGTTGAAAATCTCTTGCATTTTTTATTGCTTGAAAATCATTCATTCCTAAAATTTTTTTAGAAATAATTACATTTTTAAAAAATGTTTCTTGTTCATCTGTTGTATAAACATTTAATCTACCCATTTTATCTGCAATCTCTGCTGTTTTAATTGCACTAATTAATACAGGTGGAATATCAGCAAGACTATCAAATGTTGTAGATGATCCAGCAGTATATCCTGATTGAATTAACTCTTCATAAGTTGGAGACAACAAACCTGTTTGAGCAAATACTTGATCAACTTCACTAAATGTTCTTTCTTCACTTAAATTATTTTTTTCTGCTAAAGAAAATAAAACAGCATCTGTTCCTTCTAATATTTTTTTATCTGTAGTACCTGGTATAACTGGACCAATTAAAGGATTTTCTCCATTTAATATTTTATTAACACCAAAACTTGTAGCATCATATTCTTGTTTTTGTTTTTCTATTGTTATAATTCTTTTTTGTATTTCTTCAGCATCTACATTTTTAGCACCTAATAATATTTCTTTTGCTTTATTATAATTTTTATTTGCAATAGCAACATCAGCATCAAATATAGCACTATCTGTATTAATAGTTTCAATTTCTGTATCTAACCATGGTTTACCCATGTTGTGCATACTTTCAAATTCAGTAGCAGACTCTACTCTATTTTCTTTTTTAATTTGTTTTATTTTTGCATTATCAGATAAAGAATATTCAGAAGCTAATGTATTTTGTTCTGTATTATAAGTAGATAAACTTTCTTTCTCAAATGCTTTAAATGAGTTTGATTTTACTTTATAAACACTTTCAGCTTGATCAGAATTTAATAATAATTCTAATTTTTTTTTAACTCTTTTATTTTTTATTCGTGATAATTGTTGTTTTCTATATTGACCAAATTCTTGATTATAAATATTTACTGCACTAAACTCATCTGGATTATTTTTTTGAGTTTTTTGAATTTTATCTGATTCAGTTTTCATTTCATAAAATTTTTTCTTTGCTTTTAATTTTTCATTATTATCTCTTTGTTTAATATAAAATTCATTAATAGCCGAAGCAGCAGGTAATAATGCAGCGGCAGGTGTAGCAGTAGGAGATAATTTTAAATTCATTTTTGCAGATGAAACTTCTGCTGTAGGTCTACCTCTTGCTGTAAATGTAGGTATTTTTGGCATTATTGATTCCTTGATCTGTTAGAAGATTTAGATTGTAATCTTAAATTACTTTTACTATTATTTGTTGGGTTTCTATCTTTGTGATCTACATCTCTACCCAATATACTATTACCATATTTTTTTTTCATAATTCTTCTTGCACCATTTCTACCAGCTCTATCTTTTTTTTGTTTTGTTGTAGAGTGATAATTATTATATTCTGATTTATAATTTCTCATTATTCACCACCATAATTAGTCATTAAACTTTGACCTGCTTGAGCATAATACCCTAACTGAGCAGCTCTTGCTTCATTTCTTGCAACTTGTCCTCTCATTCTTGCAAAGTTTGCTTCTTCTAATTTTTTAGATTGTGCAACTTTAGAATTATAATCTAAAACATCTTTTTCTATTTCTGCTTGTTCAGAATTATATCTTAAAATTCTTAAACCAGAACCTTCTAATGTTACACCAGATTTTAATATAGCTGTTTTGGTTTTTCCTTGAAGCTGTGCAAATTGTTGATCAAATCTTGCAATATCAAACTCTAATTGTTTTTCTTCTTGTGCTGCTTCTTGTTCTGCAATAGTTGCATTTCTTTCTTCAACAGCTTGGTTATATTTACCTGCCGCTGATGCTTGTTGTGCTGCTGCTACAGAAACTAAAGGTGCGACCCATCCCATTAAAATATCCTCGCATATCTGTATTGATGTGAACCATCAAATCCATAGTGTTTCATTAAACCTTCATTCTCCAATCCTAACCACTTTGCAAATCTTATACCTTTATCAAAATCTGATCTTACAGCAGTTTGAACTCTTTTAATATTATATTTTGTTGCAACTTTTGCAAAATCTTTTTTAATCGCACGAGCAACTGATAATGGATGTTGCCAAACATCTTGTGTTGCAATGACCCAACCTTCTGCGACTTGACCCCAAATCATTTTCATTCCTGCAGCAAAGATAGGTTTGTTATTTACAATCCCTGTAAAAGCTAAGTGGTCTTGCACAAGGTTCATAGCATCTCCATCAAACTCAGCATCCTTATCCATTAACTTATGGTTCATCTGGCAAGATAATATAAATCTTCCATGTTCAGCTGTGTAAGGTACTATATGTAGTTTATTATCCATCATTTGTTACTAGCCTTGGGTATAACGATAAAATTGTAAAAGGTAAAGGTTGAGTTTGTCTAACAAAGATAAAACCATCTGTTTCATAGTTTCCTCTAAACTCTACCTCTTTATCTCCTGTAAATGGTGGTATACCTTCATCCATTAAATCAGCAGAATTTCTAAATGGTATTCTTTCAAGATTAGTTAAGTCTGGTCCAACTTCTACACCTATTGTTTCAAACATTCTAACTGTAATATCATATATTCTTTTAGTCTTACCTTGAGATGTACCATTCTGTGATCCAGCATTTAATCTCATAGTTTGTAATAGTGATGTATATGCTAAACCTACTTTAACACTTTTTGCAGAACGATCTAAAGATATTGCTCCAGCAGATACAGTTTTATTTGGGTGCGTTGCACCATCTGTTAATATAGAAACCACTTGTCCTTCAAGGTGATCTAAACCAGATAAAGTAGTTACAGCTGCACCACTATAACTTAACTCACTATCTAAAAAATTAAATGTAGTGTTATCTGTTTCATTAAAATCTAATACATTTAAGTATTCTACATATCTTTTAGTAATACTATTAATTGTTCTTTTAATAATAACATACACTTGATATTCTGTATCATCAGTTGGAATTACTGCTATACTTTCTACAACTGACTTACCTTCGCTAGTTGCTGTTAATCTTGTACTGTCAAAACTTTTAATAGTTAAATATCCTGTTGCTTCATGTGCAGTTTCAATAATTGTTACAACCGCAGAACTTACTGTTGCAGTAAAATTAGCATGAGCATTAATTGAATTTTTTAAATTAGTTGCTGTTGTATTATTATTAGTCTGAGTTTTAAATTGATTTGTTCCAGCAGTTCCAGTTGTAGAATTAAAGTTTACAGTTGTACCATCAGATTTTGTTAAAGTTAATTTAGTTCCATTTGCAATGTTTGCATAATCAGAAACTGTAATTGTTGCTATACCAAATCTACCACCAAAAATATGTCTATGCCAAGCAGTTACTTGTTGTTCTCTTTGATATGTAAGTCCAACTAATTCACCATCACCTCTTACACCATAAACAATTTGATTAGGTTCTTGTTGATATGCAATTTGTGTTAGACCCCCTTCAGTAACATGTTCTGCAAGGATAGTCATGTCAGGTGCAATGTAACCATCTACATCAAAGTTATAAGCTAGTTCTCTAATTTTTCTTTTAGCACGTTGCAAAAATAATGTGGCGTTACCTACAGCTATAGCATCTACATTTGCTGCACCATGATTAGATTGTTTTTTAATTAATATGTTTGTAGGTGTAACAGCACTATCTGTACCCCCACCACTTACTGTAAATTCACCACCTGCTGTACCAATAATTAAAGTTCTTGTAGCTGTCATAAATCTAATAGCATTAACCTGGTTAGATGCGATTGTATAAATGATTGCATCATCATCAGCTATTGTGCCACCAATGTTTGCATCCATGTTTTCATAATCACCAGACTTTGAAAAAAATATTGTTTGTGGTTGATTAGTTGTTCCTGCAAATACTAATCGTTGTTCAAAAAAAGTTACGCAAGAAGGATGACCTGTAGTATCTGAGAAAGCTCCTAGTTGCCAAGCAGTAATAGCATTAGCATTTGTAAAAGCTGTAGTTACATTTGCTACTACAACTGTTGAGTTTGTTCTTGCTGTAATTGTTGCATAACCACCATTAAAATGTATTTGTCTACCAACATCTGTTGCTAACCATCCTTGATCATTATTAATACCTGTTGTAGCACTTGCTGTAATATTTCTTGATCCTGTTGAAGCATTAGATGGTGTTAATGTAGTTGTGGTTATATTTGCATCTTGAAATGGTCCATTAGTGAAATCGACATCTGTTAATGTCCAAGCAGTATGACCAGTACGAGATAGTTTTTCTACTTCATGTTCTGGATGTGTGATGTACATAACGTCTGCAGATTGTGCAAACTTAATATCAAACAGTTGTGCAGTAGTATAAGGGGTTGCTATTTCAAAAACTTTATTAGATACACCACCAGAACTGTAAGCAGTAAATGCAGAACTGTTTATATCTACTCCATCTTTATCTTGTAGTTCAAATGTGTTTGTTGTTTTGTCTGCAACTAAAAATCTTTTACCATTAACTTCTGTCATACCTGCAACAGCAGTAATTACCACTTCATCACCATTTGAATATCCATGTGAAGTTGCAGTTACTACAGCAGGATTAGCAGCAGTAATTCCAGATATAGTTTTATCTCCTTCTAGTACAGCACCACTATCTTTAAATACTCTCATTTTTAAGTTTGAGAACTCAAGCATATAAGTTTGTGTTGTAGAAAATTCAAAAGGAATTAATCTTGTTTTATTATCGCTATCAGCTACTTCTGCAACAAATGTAGAACCTGGTCTACGAGCTGCTGAACCATGAGGATAAACTATTAAGTTTTCTAAAGTTGCACAACCAGATGTGTATTTAGTTAAATCAGTTCTTCCATCTAATCTTGGAGATAGCTCACCGCCTGTAAAGTTTGTTAGTTCAACTGCAACTCTAGCCATTAATTAATATCTTGAGTTAATAAAAGTGCTTGCGTCTATAACATCTGCCATGCCTAAATCTGAATCAATATTCTGACCTTCAGTTGAATCTACAAATCTAGCATCTCTTAATTTTTCTCTAAATAAATTATACATATTACTTGCTGTTTGATTATTAGAAGTAACTCCAAAAGCAATGTCAGCACCTAAAGATGCAGATAATGTTTCTCTTAATAATTCATCATATTCATTGGGATCAGTAACTCTAGCAACATATAATATTTTCATGCTAGATGTATTACTTAAAATTTTTCTACCTTCTACTTTGTAATTAGAATCATAATCTAATATTTTAAGTAGTCTTAAACAATCTGCTGGTAGTGTATAAGCAAAACTAAAACCCCATGCAGGAGCTGTAGTATCTGCTGCAATCTGTACTCTTTTTTGTAAACAGTTCCAAGGATGACTTCTAAACAAAGCATCTCTTACTTGAGTGTATCTTGAGTTACAAAGTCTAGCGTTTTTTGAATCTTCTGATAATGAAAGTATAGTTGTAGCTCCTAGTTGATTTAATGCTCCATTACATATTCCTACTATTGATGCCATACTACTTCCTTATAATATATTTGCGTCTAATTTGTCTATCTTTTTCTAAAGCAAATATTTCTTCTGTTGTTCTACCTTGTTTAGTATCAAAGCCATAATGATTTTTACTGTCATTGTGAAACCTATCTACTAACACATACCTATAAACATAATTATCTTTTTTAAAATGTAATACAGGTTTTAAATCTTGTATCTTTTTCATGCACTCTAGGGGGTTTCCACTCTCGCTTCCACCCCCTAAAATTTTATTTATTAGCTTACTACGTAGCTAATTACTCCGTTTACATCATCGTCATCAGCTAAAGCGGCTACGCTTGTGATTTCAATGACAACGCCATCTTTACTAGAAAAAGTATGATTACCACCAAGCAACTTAGTTGCAGCAGTATTACCTTCCATAGTTTGATAACCAACGGTGTCAACATCTAGTCCGTCAACCATACCATCTGGATCAGCAGCTACTGTTGTGCCAGATGTATTTTCGTATGCTTGCCATCCAATATCGATTGTTGCTGAACTAGCAACAATGTTACAATAAAATCTAGATAAACCACCTATGATTTTAACTGTTCCTGCAGGAAGTTTTCCTAACACGATTTTAGATCCAGCATCACCGACACCATCTTGATTGAAAGAAAAAGCTAGTGTTCTTACTTTACCTGTATTACTTACAGCACCAGCTTTAACTAGAGGAGTAGCTAATGTAGCAGCGTACTCAGTACTATTTTGTGTTGTTACAGCCATATTATTTATCTCCTATTATGCTTCTTGACATACTATACCTAGAACTTTTGCTTCTTCCATTCTAGTAGCACCAATTGTTTGACAATAATAAACTTGAGTAGCATACGATTTGTCTGCTCTCTCATCTATTCTAGCGGAAATATCTTTTCCGATAGCAAGTGTGATACCATCCTGTGCGAAAGCTATACAAGTTCTGTCATTGCCAGTCTTGCTTAGTCTATTTGATACAGTAAAGTTAAAACCAAGAAACGAGTTAATTTCACCCTGTACTAATGCTTTTACAGTATTGAAATCTGAACTTGTTACCTCAGTTGTTGCTAAAAGGTTTGTGATCTGCTCAGGTCCTACGACTATGTGTCTTGGAATTGAGGGATCAACATCACCAAGATCAAAAGTCTGCTTAGCAGTTCTTAATTTAGCGATTGTCAAACCTGCTCCACCAGCAGCGATTGCTGTTTGAGCGGCAGTTGAAGTTGCACCTGTTTCACCAGTAAAGGCATTTGCAGTTGCAGCAGTTATGATTACATCATCCATTGCTCTTCCCATTGCCATAGCAGCGGCTTGAGCGTAAGATGAAGTAGGGTCGATTAAGAGTCTTACTTTGTCTTGTTGATCGATTAGATCAGCAAATTCGTAATCCGCAAGAGATACTCTTCTTCTTGAGTGAGGTGTATCTATTTGAGGAGTGTCCGAATGTCTGCTAGTTTTTAACTGAGCAGTTACTGAGCCAACTTGATCAAAGAAAGCATTTTTTCCTGTAACGCTTTCAACTCTGACTTTGTCTCTTAACAACGATCCCATTTGTTGAGAAAGCATTTGAATGTTAGCAGAATACTGCTGTACAAATGCTGTAGTTATTTGTGATGACATATTTGTCTCTCCATATTATTGTTGATTTAAAATAATCAGAAAGGTTCTCCACCAATAGGTAGGCAATTCTTGGATTTAAAGTCTTTTAGACCAGAAGTCTATTCCTTCTTGTCAGTAAGGTTCTTTCGAATTGTCTTACCATTTATCCATTTATAATAAATATCAGCGGTTGGCAAGGGATTATTTTTTTGGTTCTCAGAACCTGTTTCCTTTATCAACCGCAATATTTCTAAACGAATTTCTTTATCATTAAGATTATTATTTTGCATTTAACATTTCTCTTAATGTATAAACTTGTTGTACTGCTTTATCATGATCTGGATGACTCTTGTTCCAATAAGGACCATTTCTGTCATTAGATATAGCCGCTATCTCAGCTTCCAAATCCTTAACTGTATTAACATTTTCACTTTCTGTTGCTACAATTTTATCTTCAGACATCATACCTGCTATTTTTGCAAAGCCTTTTATTATTTCTGGATGGTCTCCAAGCCTTGTACCATTTGATAAAGTCATATCTAATACTTCTGGATTAATATTAGCTTTTGCTAATGCACCAGCTTGTTTAACTTTACCTTCAAAGTCTCTACCCCATTCTTGTCTTAACTCTTGTTCAGCTTGGGATTGAGCAGTTTCAGTATCAATTTTTGATTGCTGTGCAGTACCTTCCATATTATTTTTATAGAACTCTAAGATACCTTGAGCTTGTTTATTATTTAATCCTAATTTATGAGATTGTTCAGCAAAAGATTTAATTGCAGTATCATCCATTGAAACAATTTCAGATTTTGCATCTAAAGCATATTTATCAGCAGACTCTGGTCTACCTAATTTTTCATAAACTTCATTCCATTGATCTTCTGTAGAATTATTATTAGGTATAACTAATTTATCTTGACCAATCATTTTAGTTGCATTGATATAACTTTTTGCTAACGCATCTATCTCAGTAAATTTTTCAATGTTAGGATCGTTTCTAAAATCCTCACTAATTGAATCTTTCCAAGATGTTGTTGGTGCAGGAGTATCTCCTCCTTTAACTGCAACTGGTGTGGCAGTAGGTGTTACTGTTTCTGTAGTCGTTGTTTCTACAGGCACAGTTTCCTGTGTTATCTGTTCGCTTGACATATTATTTTCCTTTTTCTTTATCGTTTCGTAGCAT
>Ga0208899_1001365_pt1 | contig 17287 bp, 25 predicted proteins | sample VirMetDEL_Nov_24_FD_184518 | JGI IMG/M metagenome (GOLD analysis project Ga0208899, IMG submission 184518) | Aqueous microbial communities from the Delaware River and Bay under freshwater to marine salinity gradient to study organic matter... | ecosystem: Environmental > Aquatic > Marine >... | reverse complement strand
ACCCCAAGGCCCAATGGTCAAGCCCAAGGCCCAATGGTCAAGCCACAGGTCGAATGGTCAAGCCACAGGTCGAATGGTCAAGCCACAGGTCGAATGGTCACCTATCCCCAAAACACAGAAAGGCAATGCGCGCGATCATGCGGCATTGCCTTTTAATGTTTTGGTAGATTAGATGGCGCTTAAATCATTGCTACTACCAGGACGCTTGCAATAAATATCGCCAGCCACAGTTTAAAGCTTATTGTTACCATGCGCCAAGCCCCTGCAATGCTACCCTGTCCCGGTCAATTTTCGCAATTGCCTTAGGATCCAATGTCTCAAAAATATTGAGCCATTCGTCATATATTGCTCGGTTTTCAGGACTCATGAACATTAGCGCGCCGATTGATACCTTATATGGGTTATAGTGCATCGCGGCCGCTTGCCAAGCCGCACTTGCTGCGGTGTCGACCCGTGGCGGACGCGCTAACAAAAAGCCCTTCTTTTTGCCACGCTGGCAAACCGCCTGCTGCATTGCCCGGGCCGCTTTATCGGATATGATCATTTTTTTAATTCCTTCCTGTTTTCAACAGTGCAAATCATAGGTTAGCAGTTTGAACAGTTCACGCCTGGCGCTTGTCACATCTCGAGCCCAAACACGCGCTAGCAGGCGCATGCCCGTCCTATGGGTTAGCTGATAAATGCTATATTCATTACCTTGGCGCTCAAACCAATAGTCGCGGACGTCGGAACTACACAGATTGCGCGCATATTCTGGAAAGCCTGCAGTTGATAGTCTTATTCTGTTTTCGCTTTTCATGGTTTACTTCTCCCATTTTGAGCATTGGCGCTCGCATAAGCCGCTCTTAAGAGCGGCTTAAGCTTGCGTCACTGCCAGATTACAAAGCCGGAATCGTCCGCCGCGGCTTTGCCGCCCTTTGGTGTTAACGCAACAATATAACCGTCGCCATGGCGCCGCCCGTCTGGATCAAGAAAACGCAAATCAGATAAATCGCCGTTTATCACGTCAAAGCCCATGTATTGATCAGGCATTACATGGTTGCGCTTATCGTGTTTGCCGTCTTTGCTTTTTGTGCCAAAACAAACCGCAACATTACCGCCAGCGCGCAAAACTTGCTCGCATTCAGACCAATTGTTTCCCGAAAACGAAAATGTTAAATGCAAGTTTTCGGGCATATCGCCAGCGCAATAGTTTAGCATAGCCTTAAGGGATTTTGTATATTCGACAAATTGCAATTGCGGAAATTGCTTGACTGTTTCCAGCCAGTTAACGTCGGTTGATCCATTCAGCCGCGCCACTGGACGGAGCCCCTGCTCTTTGGCGTTGTCGATCAACTTGTGCAAGGCCTTGTGCAACAATGCCGCATAGGCCTTGCGCTGCAGCATGTAACAACGGGCCTTATTAATCCGGCTTTGCATTACGCTGGAATAAATTGCTGCCATGCCGCTGTGTTCACCAAGGCAAAGCGATTTGCACGCATTGCTTGCCCATGGGCAAAGATTGCCAACGCCAGCAACGCCAGCTGGCGCCATATAATGTATGCCTTGCAAATAACCATAAGCCGTTGACAGCGCGGCCTTATGGCTTGTTTCACTCAGCATGCGTTGCCAGCTGATTTTCTTGATATTGTGCGGAAGGTATTTCATGGTTCAAGCTCCTGTTGCGCGGGTGTCGCGTCAAATGATTATGGCGCAATATGACCTGGGATGCAATACATTAAATGACGATTTATGCCGATTTATTGGATTAAGTCAAGCTCTAGTATTGAAAGCATAAAGAGTGCGATTGCACATAAATTACCCATGATCCTTGCCCACGATTCTCGCCCATAATAATTATGGGCAACCTGGCCGGCGGCTTATAGCCTAGCTTGCCCACATTCTCTGCCCACATTCTCTGCCCACATTCTCTGCCCACATTCTCTGCCCACATTCTCTGCCCACATTCTCTGCCCACATTCTCTGCCTAGGTTGCAACGGAACCGAAACGACATGGGATGTGTCCCACTAATAGCTTTGGCGCAGGCTGTGGGATAATAAGATGGGACCCTGCCCACTTTCGGGGGTCTCCTCAATCACATCCGAACCCAAAATCTGAAGCCCGACCCCAAAAAATTACAAAAAAATAAATTTTCACATCCGAACCCAAAATCTAAAGCCCGACCCCAAAAAATTACAAAAAAATAAATTATACTCTAGCTCAAGGAACAAAACCCGAGGTTTGTTATGAAAATAAGTGGTGTTCTTGCCGTTACTCAGGAGAAGAAGGACAAGGTCCAACTGCTCGCCGGGTTTGGGATACCCGAGAAATTCATCGCCAGTGAGCTTGACATTAGTGTTCCTACGCTGAAGAAAAAGTATAAGCATGAGCTTGAGACAGGTAAGGACAAAGCCGACTCGATGGTGGCGCAGAGCCTGTTCAATAAAGCCATCGGTGACGGCCAGGGGTCTGTCGCTGCTGCAATCTTCTGGGCCAAGACGAGAATGCGCTGGCGCGAGACGCCGACGGCGCTTGAGTTATCCGGTCCCGACGGTGGCGCAATACAGGTGGAACAGGTCAGTGCAAGAGAACTTATCCTTAATAAGCTCAATAGCCTCGCTTCCAGAACGGGAGAGGGCTACGATCTTGTCGAAGTTGACGGAGGAGCAGGCGCAGAACCTCCTCTGGGACTGGAAGGCGTGGGCAAGACCAAATCAACTTGCTCCTGAAGACAATTGGCTGACCTGGGTGGTGCTTGCTGGGCGCGGGTTCGGTAAAACACGTTGCGGAGCCGAATGGGTCCGCTCGATCGCGTGCGGGAAGACTCCAAACGCACCTGGAACGCACAAACGCATCGCGATTGTCGCTGAAACAGCGGCGGACGCTCGCGACGTGCTGGTTGAGGGCGACAGCGGCATCTTGTCGGTTCACCCACCTGCGTTCCGACCACATTATGAGCCGTCGAAGCGCCGGTTGACGTGGCCGAACGGTGCGGTTGCAACGCTCTACAACGGCACGGAACCCGATCAGTTGCGTGGGCCGCAGCACGACGCGGCATGGGTTGATGAGCTGGCCAAGTTCGATTATGCGCGTGAAATCTGGGATATGCTTCAGTTTGGCCTTCGTTTGGGTGATGACCCGCGCCAAGTGGTCACAACGACGCCGCGCCCTATCCCCCTCCTGAAGGAGATCATCAAAGAGGAGCGGACTTTCGTTACGCGTGGGTCGACTTTTGACAACAAGGACAACCTGGCGCAGAGCTTCATCACCCAGATCAGGGCGAAGTACGAAGGCACACGCCTTGGTAGGCAGGAGCTGAACGCCGAGATCCTCGACGATCTGCCCGGCGCCCTGTGGAACAGGGACGATATTGACGCCACGAGGGTCTCAGAGGCCCCTGATATGTCAAGGGTTGTCGTTGCAATCGATCCCTCCGGCACGGCCGGGGACGAGGACGGCGGGGACAGCATAGGTATTATCGTCGCGGGCAAGGGCGTGGACGGCAGGGTCTACATCCTCGCTGACAGGACGTGCAAGATGTCGCCGCACGGCTGGGGCAAACGGGCTGTGGCGGCCTATCACGAGTTTGCGGCGGACAGGATCGTCGCTGAACGGAATTTTGGTGGCGCGATGGTGCGCCACGTTATCACAACGGTTGACGGTAACGTGCCCTATAAGGAGGTTACAGCCAGCCGGGGCAAGGTTGCGCGGGCAGAGCCCGTCGCCGCGCTGTACGAGCAGGGCAAGGTCTCGCATGTCAAGAGCCTGCCCGCGCTGGAGGACCAGATGTGCCTCATGTCTTCGGATGGCTACGCGGGTGATGGGTCGCCCGACAGGGCTGACGCTCTGGTCTGGGCTGTCACCGAGCTGCTGCTGACAGGGTACGCCTCAAGCGAGATCGGTTTGCCGGTGCAGGTTGGCGCAGGTCACGGCCCGTTAACAATGAGAGTCGGTTAGTATATGGCCAGATCCCCAACCAAACGACAAGACCCGCCGATGAAGGAAATAGGGGTCTCCGGCCTCAAAGTCTTCGGTGGGTTCGTCAATGAGGAGTTCCTTCAGGAGCTGAGCGGCGACAAGGGGCGGCGCAAGTTCCGGGAGATGGCGGACAACGACGCCACGATCGGCGCGGTTCTCAACGCTATTTCTTTGACGATTCGGGCGGCCAAGTGGTCGGCGGTTATGCCGGAAGGGGTTGACAAGGACGCGGGGCAGGCCGAAGCGGAGTTCGTGGAGAGCCTGTTCTGCGACATGAGCCATTCCTGGGATGACTTCATCTCGGAAGTGCTCTCCATGTTGGTCTTCGGGTGGTCATACCACGAAATCGTGCTGAAGCGGCGAGTTGGCCCTTACGAGGCGGACCCGTCGAAGCGTTCGAGCTACACTGACGGTCGGATAGGCATTCGCAAGCTGCCGATCCGGGCTCAGGAGACGCTCCTGCGCTGGGAAATGCAGGAAGACGGCGGCGTCAGCGGAATGCACCAGATGCCTCCCGCTGGTGGCGGTACACGGTACATTCCGATTGAGCGATCCCTTCTGTTCAGGACAGCGAGCCGGAAAAACTCGCCGGAAGGCGTCTCGATTCTACGCCAGTGCTACGAGAGCTGGTATTTTCTGCGGCACATTCGACCGATTGAGGCCACGGGGATCGAGCGCGAGCTAGCCGGTCTACCTGTTGTGTCTATTCCGGCGAAATATCTGACAAGCACAGACGCTGATGACATGGCCGTGCTCGCGCAATACACGAAGATCGCCCGTGACCTGAAATTCAACGAGCAAGGCGGGATAGTGATCCCTTCGGACATGCACCGGGGGCCGAACGGCGAAATTTCCACTGCTCCGCTTGTCAAGGTGGACCTGCTGCGCGGCGGCGGAACCAGGGCCATTGACACGCAAGGCGTCAAGGACGGGTACAAGAAGGATATTGCCAACTCTGTGTTGGCTGGCTTCATTCTGCTCGGCAATGACGGCGGCGGGTCTCTCGCCCTGTCGCTCGACAAGAGCTCGTTCTTCTTGCGGTCGTGTCGATCTGTCCTCGGCCAGGTGTCAAGCGTCATCAACCGCTTCCTGCTACCTCGCGTGTGGGAAGTGAATGGTCTCGATCCAGCCATCATGCCAACCTACGAGCCGGGCCGCCTGGCCGAAGCCAACCTCGAAGCCGTTGGCGACTTCATTCACAAGCTGGCCGCGGCTGGCGCGCCACTCTTCCCCGACGTGGAGCTGGAGACGCGCCTGCGCGAGGACGCCGACCTACCCCCTCCAAGCCCGGAAAGCATCGAGCACCGGGCGTCAACGCCGGCCATCGTGCCCGAGCCGATCAAGACACCAGGCTCCTACGAGGCCGCTGTGCAGCCTAAACCAGGCTCCTACGAGGCCGCTATGCAGCCTAAACCAGGTGAGCAGGACTGATGCTGCACCAGCCGATGCCGTGGATGGAGCCATTCGCCAAGCGCGCCGATCAAGACGAGCGTGCGCGCCTGGAGGAGCTGGCCGAGCAGTTGGCCGAGGACATCCAGCGAGCATTCCTGGCGGCCGTTGACACATTGGGCAACCTCATTGACCTTAAACGCCTGACGGCGCTCCTGGAGGACGGGAGAGCGCAGGAGGCGGTGGCTATCGTCACCGCTGCGCTGGCTGCGGGAGGGTTTACACCTGTTGCGGCGTCAGTCACGGACGCGATCATTGCCGCGGGCAAAAGGGCCGCGTCGGTCATCTCGCGAGCGGTCTCAGGGGCACAATTTGTCTTCAGTCTTATGCGCCCCCGGACGGCGCAGGTCATGCAAACGAACGAAAACGATACATTACGGGATTTAACGAACTCCGCCGTTGAGACGGTGAGACAAATCATCAACACCGGTGTCTTGGAAGGCCGCGATCCTCGTGACGTGGCTCGTGATGTGCGCAGGCACGTTGGGCTGACCCCGCGGCAAGCGCAAGCGGTGGCCAATTACCGGCGCACGCTGGAGGCTGACGAGAAAACTCCGAGGCCGAAGGACAAGATCGACGCACTGGTCGAGGAGTACCGCGTTCGGTCCTTGCGGGCGCGGGCGCTGACGATCTCGCGCACCGAAGCAACACGGGCCGTCAACCAAGGTAATATGCTCTCATGGGAGCAGGCCGTCGAGGACGGACGAGTTAACCCGGACAATGTTGTCCGCCGATGGGTCTACACGCACGATCTGCGGACGCGACATGCGCACCGGCTAATCCCGTCAATGAACAAACAGGGCGTCGGGCTCCGTGAGCCGTTCAAAAGCCCTCTGGGGCCGATCATGTACCCCGGCGATCCGGCAGCGGCAGCCGCAAACGTCATAAACTGTCGTTGTTCGATGATAATAAGGGTTAAGTGATAATGAGCTATGACATCAATTCCCCGCGGCTCGATGCCGTCGGAGCCGTGCTGCCGTTACCAGCGTTTAAGGTGTTCGTCCGTGAGGCTAACCTGGCGCAAGAGATAGGCGAGGACCACAACGAGTGCATCAAGGCTGGGTGGGCCGCCGTCAAAGAGAATTGGCAGCGTCCGAAGGTCGGCAAGAAGTGGGTGGCCAAAGAGGCCCCCGCGCAAGAGGACAAGGCTTTTGCCTCCGTCTGCAAGGTTGATGATGGCCTCGGGCTTGTCTTCGGCTGGGCGATCGTCTGCGGTGAGAACGGCGAAGACTATTACGACACCCAGGGCGATCATATCCCCGAGCAATCCATGTTGGAGGCCGCTGCCGACTTCATGGAGAACAGCCGGGTGGCCAAGGACATGCACGATGGTGAGGCCGTCGGGTCTGTTGTATTCGCGTTCCCGATGACTACGGAGATCGCCAAGTCGCTTGGCATTGACACGGCAAAGACCGGCCTGTTGATCGCGATGAAGCCGTCGCCCGACATTCTCGCCAAGTTCAAATCGGGTGAGTATTCCGGGTTCAGCATCGGCGGCTCCCGCATCGAAGACGAGGACGTTGCGTGACAGACGTACAACACTTTGGATTGTCCGCGCCACCATTGGTGCAATGGTTGTTGCAGTCGGACGCCGACATCAAGAACGCAGTTCGCGATTTTATCGAGGAGACCGGCCCCGCCGTGATAACGGTGGCTGGCCCTCTCCGCACAGAAGACATTTACCGCTTCAGACAGAACAAACACGCGCCTGTGGCACTGCCGACGGTCACTCTGTTGATGCGCCGGGTCAAACACCATTTAACGGGCGCTCAGGGCGTCGAGGTCAAGACGTTGAGAGACGAAGACCTGTCCGAGCTTGCGCGCTGGCGCAAACAATCCATTGCAACCAATAAGGATACAGCGTGATGGTAAAACGCATCATGCGTGCTTTCAAAATGTCAGAGATCTCCGCAGTGACCCGCCCGGCGCAAGAAGGCGCACTCAAGGCGATCATCAAGAGCCGCTCTGACGATATCGAGTCTTCGACTGACCACGGTGATGTGGGGAAGGCGCTGAACCACGACGACGCTGATGGCGAAGTCGTAGAGGCTGTCCGGTGTTCCGGCGGCAACCAAGTCGGAACAAAGGAGTCCCCCATGACCGACAACGCAAAGACCGCTGATCTGGAAAAGCAGATTGGCGAATTGAAAGAGGAACTGGCAAAGTCCGTGGCGACCATCGAAGCGATGAACGCCGCCGAGATTGCCAAGAACGACGCAACGATTGAAGTCGGCGGAGAAGTTGTCCGCAAGTCTGTTGTCGGAGACGGCGTGTTCAAACTGCTGAAGGCTCAGGCCGAAGACCTTGCGAAGGCGCGTGAAGCAACCGAGCTGGCTGCGTTTGAGAAGAAAGCCAAAGAGGACTTCGGAAATCTTCCCGGCGAAGACCTGGCCAAAGCCAAAGTGCTTCGCGCTGTCGATGCGCTCGACGCCGAAGTGAAAGGTGAGCTTGAAAAGATGCTGGCCGCAGCCAACGCAGCAATGGCCAAATCGTTCAAGCCGCTTGGCGCTGACGGCGGCGGAGAATTTGCCAAGGCCGAAGACGAGCTTGAATCTCTCGCCAAGGCTTACGCAAGTGAGCATTCGGTGAGCTTCTCGAAGGCTTACTCTGAAGTGATGAAAACTGACCGGGGCCGTGAGCTGTACGCAGGCACGTTTGCTCCCGTCACCGCAAACGCCGCTTAATCGGCAACCGAACTCTTTTTACAAGGACAATATCTCATGTCTCACGAAGAAAATCAGGCACGGTTCTCCCTGCCAGCTGCTGCCGACCTTTCGGCCAAGCAGTACTATGCTGTTATCGTCGATTCCAGCGGCAACGCTGCGGTCGCCGGTGCAGGTGAGCGCGCTTGCGGCGTGTTGCAGAACGCTCCAGCGGCAGCCGGTCGCGCAGCTGCCATCGCCTATGGTGGTGTAACGAAAGTCGTGTGCGGCGGCGCCGTCACCATTGGCAACCCCGTTGCTGTCGACTCGGCGGGTAAGATTGTTGCCGAAACAACCGGTGACGCATGGACCGTCGGTATCGCACTTGAAACCGGCACAAGCGGCAAGATCATTTCCATGCTGTTGCAGCCTTCTGGCCTCATGGTCTGAGCCTGACCTGAACTCAATCAACAGCAACGTTTTGCTGGAAAGGATATAATACAATGGCAAACCCTACAGCCGGTGACGTACACGTCAACCGACCGCTGACGCAGATCAGCATCGCACATGTTCAGGATTCAAATGTCTGGGTAGCGGACAAGGTCTTCCCGAACATCGCCGTCCAGAAGCAGTCTGACCGGTATTTTCAGTATGATCGGGCCGACATGTGGCGCGACACCATGAAGAAGCGCGCCCCCGGGGCCGAGTCTGCTGGTGGCGGCTACAAGACCGACAACACCCCGACGTACTACGCTGACGTCTGGGCGTTGCACAAGGACATTGACGACCAGATTCGCGCTAATGCCGATGACCCGCTCAACATGGATCGTGATGCAACGATCTACCTGACCGAGCAAGCCATGATCAGCCGCGAAGTCAACTGGACGGCAAACTTCTTCACCACCGGTGTCTGGACCGGCGTTACCGGTTCTGCCGCTGACATTACCGGTGTGGCCGCTTCGCCGTCCACCAATGAGGTCTTGCAGTGGAACGACGCCAGCTCGACCCCGATCGAAGACGTTCGCGCCTACAGTGACACCATTCACGGTCTCACTGGCAAACGTCCGAACAAGCTGACCATGGGCCGCCAGGTCTGGACGCAGCTCGTCGATCACGCCGATCTGGTTGATCGCATCAAGTATAGTGGGGGTGTTGGTAACAGCGTTCCGGCAATGGTGTCACGGATGGCGGTAGCGTCAATCCTTGAGCTGGACGAAGTTCTGGTTGCCGACGGCATCCAGAACACCGCAGCTGAAAACCCGGCGTTTGAAACCGCAATGAGCCTGGCGTTCATTGCTGGCAAGAACGCCCTGTTGTCGTATGCTCCTGCGTCTCCCTCGATCCTGCAACCGTCTGCTGGCTACACGTTCTCGTGGGCTGGTTTTATGGGCGCCGGTGCAATGGGAATGCGCATGAAGCGGTTCCGCATGGAATGGCTTGAATGCGATCGCGTTGAAGTTCAGGCTGCCTATGATCAGAAGGCTGTCTCGACAGATTGCGCCGTTTTCTTCAGCTCAATCGTAGCCTAACGTCAGAAAAGGAGGTCGCCATGACTCGGACCTCGATCTGGCGTGAAGCGTTTGACCCGAAGAGGGAATTTGTTGCCGCTCGCACATTTACCTTCAACGGGAAACGATATCTTGCAGGAGCCCCTATAGACAAGGGCTCCTGCACTCAACGCCGGTTGCAGATACTATACGATGTGCGCCGGATATCTATGCTCCCTCCCCCTGAGCCACCGCCCCCGAAAGACATCACGGTGAAGGATCTGGGGAAAGGCAAGTTTGCTGTTGTCGTCGACGGCAGGGACGCTGTCGCCGTTTTCAAAACGGAAGAAGAGGCTGAGGAGGAAAGAGACCGCCTCATGCACCTCCCTGAAGAGATCGAATGACTTGGTTTCCAGACTTCTGGAAGATTGAGCCGCCTTATTGGGATGACAAACCTGTTTTGATTGTAGGGACGGGGCCGTCGCTCAAAGACTTTGATCACGCTCGTCTTCAGGGCATGGGTTATGTGCTCGCAGTAAAGCAGGCATGGAGGAATCTCCCGTTTGCAGACGCTGTCTGTGGGATAGACATCCCGTGGATGGGTTGGGAGAGCGAGAACCTGACCGCTTTGGCTAAAATCAAGCCCGTATATCTCGCGGTCCCCGATCAAAAGATCAAAGGTGAACGCGTTCCTGATGCAACCTATCTGATACGCTCTCGCGCAGGGACAACTTTGAGCAACGACCCGGCTGTCATTGAGAGCGGTGGCAACAGTGGTTTTGGGGCGCTCAACATCGCGTGGCTGAAGCGAGCGAAGAAGATCGTTTTGTTCGGCTACGATTACAGCGGTATCCATCACACACCCGAACACTATGCCGCGAGGAACCGGCCAGCGAACGCAAACGACCGATACCTGGTTCGCTGGGCGAAGAATTATGATGCTGTTACACGACAAGCGCAGGTGGCCGACGTGACCATCCTGAACGCCTGTCCGGGATCAAACGTAACAGCGTTTCCAAAAGTAACGCACGACGAGGCGTTCGAGCTGATCCGACAGTGGAATGAAAAATGAGCCGATCCGTTTACATTGGATTTGACCCCCGTGAAATCGACGCCTTCATTGTTGCTCGCAGGTCTCTGACGTGCAGAGCCACCGGGCCGATCAATGTCCACGGGCTTGATCTGCGTCGATTGATCAAGCAGGGTTTATACTGGCGGGAAACTGTTGTTAAAGACGGGTCGATGTGGGACGTTGTTTCCGATGCCCCCATGAGTACAGAATTTGCTATCTCCCGCTTCCTTGTCCCCCATCTTACCAAGATCCGCAGCTTTGAAGGGAAAGCTGGTTGGGCGCTTTTCATGGATGCGGACGTCATGGTTCGGGGAAACGTGTCGAGGTTGTTTGATCTGGCCGATGACACCAAAGCGGTCATGTGCGTGAAACACCAGTTTACGCCGCCCGAAGGCGTCAAAATGGACGGGCAAATACAGACACAGTATGCTCGCAAAAACTGGTCATCGGTCATGTTGATCAATTGCGACCACCCATCGAATGACGCCCTCACAGTTGATATGGTCAACGAGTTGCCTGGGCGGGATTTGCACAGGTTTTGCTGGTTGAAGGACGATGAAATAGGGTCTCTACCTGTCACATGGAACTGGTTGGTTGGCCATTCAGACCCAGGTGTTATCGGCCCTCAAATTGTTCACTACACGGATGGAATACCCAGGATGCCCGGTTACACGGACGCGCCGTTTGCTGACGAGTGGCGCGCTGAACTGGAGGCGGCGGTGGCATGAGGATTTTCGAGGCTGTCACAACATTCAGCCCGGAAGGGTTTGAGGAATATGGTCGACGCATGGTTCGGTCATGGTGCAAGTTCTGGCCTGTTGATGTCGAACTGCATATCTACGCTGATCGTTTCGAGCGCGACCTGCCAAAATGGCAAAGCGAGTTCGTCTCGCGGTTTGGCGGAAAGCCAAGCGCCCGCGGAATAAACGGGCAGCGGTACAATTTCCGGTGTGATGCTGTAAAATTCAGCCACAAGGTAGCGGCCATCATCGACGCATACGAGCAATGCAAATCTGATGTTCTGATTTGGATCGACGCTGACATAATCACGCATTCACCGGTGACGATGGGGTTCGTTGACGGCTTGATGCCGGAAACAGCGCAAGTCGCGTGGTTGGACCGCTCGATGTTATATCCCGAATGTGGGTTTGTCATGTACCGCGCAAACGATCCGCAGCTCACCAAATTATTCGCGGAGTTTCGGAAATTGTACGAAACCGGCGAGATATTCAGCTTGCAGGAGTGGCACGACAGTTGGTTGTTTGAGCACCTTGTCAAGAAGCACAAGATCAAAACGCATTCGCTGTCAGGTGAAGCTGGGCGCGATACACATCACCCGGCAATCAACGGGCCGCTCGGCGCGATCCTCGATCACACAAAAGGGCCAAGAAAGGCCGCTGGTCGGTCCCGGCCAAAGGATCTGCGGGTCGCACGTTCGGAGGCTCACTGGCGATGAAATTTGTACGCGGCATCGCGCTGCCCGATACCGACACGCATTTTGATGCCCAGATCAACGCCAATCCTATGGTTGGGGGTAAGGGAACCTATCAGCTCTCCAAGCTGAACTCTTCTGTCGCCCACGTCAAAACACAAGGTGTTGCGCTCGACATAGGCGCTCATGTCGGCCTTTGGTCCCGTGTGCTTTGCCGGACTTTTAAGACAGTCCACGCCTTCGAGCCCGTACCGAATATAATCGAATGCTTTCGATACAATCTATCTGGCAAAGACAACGTCGTTCTCCATCCATACGCCCTAGGCGAAGCCGCCGGGTTTCTGTCAATGGATCCCGTGGCCAACAACTCAGGAAACGGTCGAGTGGATAACGCAGGAAGTCTAAAGGTTGAAGTACAAACCCTCGATAAGCAAAACATTACCCAGGTTGATTTTATCAAGATCGACGTTGAGGGTTTTGAGAAGTTTGTCGTACTCGGCGGCGAGAAGATAATCAGCGAGCAGCGCCCGGTAATGATTGTCGAGCAGAAGCCTGGCAATGCGGAGCGATACAGCATTGGTCGCCGCGAGGCTATCGACATTCTCGAACGCTGGGGAGCAAAAATAGCTTGGGAGCGGGCTGGGGATTACTGCCTGATCTGGCCTTGATCTATCTATGCGTGACGCCGGAGCGTGAGGAAAAGACATTCCGGCTTATGAATGCGCTTCATTGTGGAGACCCGGAAACCACAAAGGTTGTCCGCGGTGCTCCACCTAAAGACGATTGCCCATTTGTTGTATGGGGGCAGCGTTGGACCGCCGAAGATGTTCTACCGGAAGCAACCCTCTCCGGCAGGGGCTTTTGGCATATCGACAACGGGTATTACCTATCGGCAGGGGGTCGCCCGTCCGGGTATTACCGGATAACCTACCGGGGCATGACACCTGTTGATCTGGCCATCCGTGATAAACGCCTTCCGGTTAGTTTTGAGCCTTGGCGGCGGTCAGGAAAACACATTGTCCTTGCTATGCCTGGCGATCATTATGGGCGGCCGCTCGGGATCAACATCAATCGTTGGAAAAACCAAATCCGCCGCCGTATTTTACAGAACACTGATCGAAAGATTGTCGTACGAAGCAAGTCAAACAGGGCTCCCCCGCTGGCGCATGATTTAGAGCACGCGTGGGCGTTGGTGACGCATTCCAGCACAGCGGCTGTTGATGCCGCAAGGTTTGGCGTCCCGGTCTTTGTCGAGCCAACATCTGCTGCCGCGCCTGTCGGCAATCTTGATTTGAGCAATATCGAATGCCCAACTACACCGGGGAGAAGTCAATGGTGGCGCTCACTGATGTGGCAGCAATTTACCATTCATGAAATGAAGTCCGGGTTAGCTTGGAAAATGATGTTGAAGATGCAGGAGAAACACCGTGCAGGAGAGATACCGTGGGGGACACACCGTGACGGCAACCTATGATCCAACACTGCCGACCGACGCTGACCGCGTTCGCCTACTGACAGGAGACACGGACACAGACAACGCCCGGTTTTCAGACGAAGAGATTGACGCTTTGCTGGTGTCTCCGGGCGGTGTCTACAGCACATGCGCCGCCCTGTTCGACGGATTGGCTGCGCAGTATTCCACCCGCGTGGATCTGAGCGTTGATGGTTTCTCAACCAAGTCTGGAATGCTGGCGGAGAACTTTGTCCGCATGGCCAACCGGTTCAGGGGTATGGCGGCCACAGAGGACGCCGGGGGCATTGGTGTGCCGACAGTGGCCGGTATCTCTGAAGACGCTATTGAGGCTGTCAGAGACGATCTGGACCGCGTGCCGAACAGGTTCACGCACGACATGATGCTCAACCCGCCGTCCAATACGGATTATACAGCCGAATGAGCGAGGGCACAGAACAACGCGCCCTTCTACGCAGCGAGCTGCTCAGGTACGGACGCGCCGTAACAGTGACGCGCACAACGCCCGGGGCATACGTCCCGGCGACTGGCGCTACGGGCGCAGCGACGACCGCTGCCAAGACCGGCTTGGGGCGCGTCGGTGTATATTCAGACGCTGCAAAAGCAAACACGTTGATCCTTCAGAACGATCGTCACGTCACATGGCAGCCCGATGCCGCCTACGCAACCTTCGTCCCTCAAGAGGGGGATACAATTACGGCAGGCTCTGATCTCTACACAGTCATATCGTTCAAGACGATCGAGCTGGAGGGTGATTGGATCTGCTACATCTTGCAGGTGCGATCATGAAAAATACATTCAGCTCTGCGATCGCCAAGTTGACCGGAAAAATCAGGGCCAAGGAAGAAGCATTCATTCGCGAGTTTTTGACGGACCTGAGCGTTGATTTAATCCACGCCACGCCAGTTGACACGGGCCGCATGATCTCCGCCTGGTGGCCATCTGTGGACGTGCCTATGGAAGGACCGGAGGTTATGATGTCCGGGGCTGACAAGAGCGGCGCTCCATCAATCGCACGAGTCATGGCCGTCACTCCGACTATCGCTGTCGGTCAGTCCTATTTCATCACTAACAGCCAGCCTTACCGCGTCTACGTTAACATGGGGACAGCTCGGTTCCCCCCACGCATGTTTACGAACAGGACGGCAACGAGAGCTTCAATACTGGCCTCGGCTGCGGCGGCAAAGGTTAGAAAAAAATGAGCCTATATCAAGATATTCGCGGCGTGCTACAGGTTCGAGCAGCTACCGCAACGGGCTTTCCGTCCAGTGTCTCTTATGAGGGTGTAGCGTTCACCGAGCCAACTGACGGCAGCTCGTACGCAAGGATGGTTATGATCCCCGCCAGTGGCCGGGCATTCTCTGTTGACGCCGGCACGAAAGACCACATCGGTCTTTTCCGCGTAGACATTTTCTCTCCATCGGGAGCGGGCACGGCGACAGCGGAGTCTCTTGCTGATGCTGTTAAAGATGTGTTCGAGCCGAGCACGCGTATAAGCCTGAATGGAACCCGCGTCTTCATTACCTATTCGGAGCGCACGGGATCAATATTTGCCGATCCAGAATGGATACAGGTTCCTGTGACAGTGGCCTGGCGTGCGTTCTCGTCAAATAACTAACTCACCAACACCTCAATCCCGAAATCAGGCCAGCGAACCGCAGGCCTCTTCGCGCTGGCGAAATAACGGCTGGCACTATCATCTGAAAGGATAGCAGCAATGCCAATTAACACAGCATCAGGAACAACGATTTCTATCGGCACTACTTTGGCCGATGCGAGCGCTGACTCGTACACGTCAATCGGTTACGTCGCCACCATCGGTGAATTTGGCCGTGTCTACCAAGAGATTGAGTTTAACAGCCTTAGTGATCGCAACGTCCTCAAGTTCAAAGGCCAACGCAACGACGGCACTTTGTCAATGGAACTTGGTCGAGATTTAACCGACGCGGGCCAACTGGCTCTATGGGACGCTCTCGATTCCGATCAGGATTACAACTTCACCGTTATTCTGAACGATGCGTCCGGTGACACAAGCGCCGATGGCACAGAGTTCTTCTTCAAGGCGAAGGTTATGTCCTTCACAACCAACGTGAGTGACGCCAACAGTGTCGTTGGCGCAACCGTAACGCTAGGCGTCAAGTCTGGCTCCATCGAAGAAACCCCAGCAACCTGATAAGGACATTTGAAAATGGCAACGCCGACAAACCCGGGCGAAGTTACAGTAACGATCAACGGCAAGAAGTACACGCTGAAGAGCACGTTGAGGGCCTATCGGGCCATCAACGCTCTCGGCCCTGGCTACAACACTGTGATGGAGCAGGTGCGAGCAATCGACACGAGCACCATCACCCAGATAATCTGCTTCGCCACAGGCAAACTCTCCGACGGCGAACCGGAAAAGATGGAACAAGCCATCTTCGAGAACGGCGTTTTATCGCTTGTCGGCCCTGTGTCAGACTACGTGCTGGCCCTCTCCAACGGCGGCAAGACAGCGGATGACGTTGATTCCGGGGGTGAGGAGAAACAGGGAAACGTGGCGAGCGCCTGAGCCACGGCGACTATGCCGATTATATGTTCAAAATCGGCACAGGCTGGCTCGGGTGGACCCCCGAAGTAACCTTGAACGCGGCCCTGTGGGAGATCGAACTCGCCTACGACGGCAAGCTCGATCTCCTGAAAGCCGTCTACGGCAGCGGTGAAACCGGCGAAGAGGACGATCAACCCAAAAACACATTGGCGGCAACTCCGGGCAATGTTAAAAGGGTGTTCTCTTCCCTAAAGAATAAAGGCAGAGCTATTGGCTGACAATATTGTAAAGGTCGGCGTCGAGGTTGATACATCCTCGATGGACAAAGCGACCGCTGCCTTGAAACGGATGCAGGCCGCTGCGGACAAAACCACGGCGGCCACTGACAAGTTCAAGAAAACCGCTTCAGCGCCTATAGGGGGTAAAGCGGGTGATCCTGTTGGGGGCATCGGCCCCGGCCTCGATCGTGCTTCAAGATCGGGCGGCAAATTCAAAAAGACGCTTGATCAAGTTGGCGCGTCCGCGAGGACAACCAAATACCAGATGGCCCTGCTGTCCTACCAGATGAACGACGTCATATCTGGGTTTGCGATGGGCCAGTCTGCGATGAACATCCTCACGCAGCAAACAGGTCAGATCATTCAAGCCTTGCAGATGGGCACCGATGGTATCTCGGGCTCGCTCAAGCGTGTTGGAAGGGCTATTGCCGGGGCAATCACTCCTGCGAGACTGGCTATTGTCGGCGTCACCGCTGTCGTGGCCGCCGGTGCGGCCGCATGGTACACTTACGAATCCCGCGTAATGAGCGTCACGCGAGCCCTGAACGCCATTGGTGGGCGCAAAGGCACTTCACCCATTGACGTCTTCACTGCCGCCAGGCAGGCGTACGGAGCGCCGGGATCGACCGCCTCATACGGCAGCCAGGTCTCCGGCGCAGCGATGTTCGCCGGGGCGGGCATTGACAAGAGCTTGATGGCCAACCTTCTGAAGTCGTCCGAGACGCTGTCGAAGGGCATGAACATCGGGATCGAGGCTGCGCAGAAAGAAGTCACTGCAATAGTCAGCGACCCGGTTAAAGGGCTCGCTGCCATCTCCAAGAAATACGGCACCGTCTCAACGGCGCTCGAAGACCAGGTGAAAGCCCTTGACTCGTTCGGGAGATCCGCTGAGGCGCAGGCACTGGTCACGCAAGAGCTTAACAAGAAAATAAAAGACATGGCCAATACAACCGGGACATTGACCCGGTTGT
>Ga0208899_1001361_pt1 | contig 17305 bp, 18 predicted proteins | sample VirMetDEL_Nov_24_FD_184518 | JGI IMG/M metagenome (GOLD analysis project Ga0208899, IMG submission 184518) | Aqueous microbial communities from the Delaware River and Bay under freshwater to marine salinity gradient to study organic matter... | ecosystem: Environmental > Aquatic > Marine >... | reverse complement strand
ATACTACAGTGTAGAAGTGCGTATCATGTCATACGGTGACAACAACTTCGACTTTTACTATGGGGTAGACTACTCATACGTAGAGAACGCCACCACATCGCAGAAACAAGCAAAGTCTGAAACGGTATACACCTTGAATGAGGACCCGGTATTTGGACCAACTGACCGTAGTATTACCAAGGTGCCCTTCAAGGTAAACCAAAGTAAACTAACCGAAGGCAGGTTGATCACATTGCGATACGATGTAAACACACAACTGTGTGATCAGTTTCAGTTTGGCATCAAGACCACCAATGACCAAAGATGGCATCTGGTGTCATTCAACTTGCTATCAGATGCACAGGCTATGCCTGCACTCAACCAGTCTACGAGGACGTCACGATGAAAGTATTTACGCAAGTAGGTCAAAAGAACTACGACCAAGTAAAGCCAGAGAACATCAATGACAACACACGTGCTGTGATTGGTGAGTACAATGGTAGATTGGATGGGCAGAACTTTCCAGTGGATACCATAGACAAACTTAAACTAGCACCACCAACACTAACATCACAAAGCACTTCAAACGTGTATGGATTCAAACACGAAGGACAAACACAAGACTATCACTTTGTTAGACGCTGGAATACCTATGAAGGCAGTGTTAATATACACTTACCACTGGTATCTTTTGACTTGCAAAACAACAGTTGGTCTAGCGGTTGGAACGATTTGTCTGATATAGATGCTGCCTTCAATGACTTAGTATTAGAGTTTGATGCCAAGAGCGGAACACTTAACGGATGTTTCGACATAAACTTTCGACATGGTATGGACATTTTAGAAAACTCTAATCAAACTGCTGTACCGTGGTCGGAGAACTGGTGGTCACGATGGGGTTTGTTTTGCAATGACATATTAATTGCAGAAACTGGTAGGGTGTATCCAAGACTAGCAAACTTATCTATTCCATTTAAGTTTTTTGTGGGAAGTCAACCTGTGCGATTGCAACTAAAATGGCAAACAATCACAACAAATCCAGAAGATGAACTTGGTGTTGATGACAATCCTATTTCCATCATGGAAATATACGGTGCATCAATTTGGGCTTGCAATACAAAGAGGTAAACATGGGACGTATTAGCAATCAGTATTTTGGAGAAGGTCAAGCACCAACTGCACCGCAACTAAATGCTGTTTATGATAGTGTTGCTGGTGATGATATTGAGGATGTAAACCTAGATACTGAGTGGGCACAACGTGAGCATTTCAGTAGTTCAAACTCAATTGTTAATCTATATACGTTTGACTATGATGGAGTTGTAAATTGGACGACAACTAGCACTGCATTTACAACCATTGAAAATGTGGCGACAGAACCAAGCAAGGTAGAACCAAACTACAGTACACATTCTGATGTCGTTATTCGTGTTCATGCCAGTGGTCTTGTAGCTATTGTTGATTTAGATACGGACGATGGCGATGGTTCATTGGCAGAGATTGACCACAACACCTACGCCTTTCGATTGCTCATGTCTTTAAATAGTAGTGGTACACCAAGTACTGTTGACATGGCAAACTGCACATACAGTTTTACTCCAAAAGGTGCTTACACCACTGAAGCAACAGGCACACAACTTAAAATTAATTACGTAACATTTTGTTTTAGTGGACTGTATACTTTGCCAGCAGGTAATGTTATTAATGCCATTGAATTGCAAGCGTGTGTTGGGCTAACAAACAATGAGATAAACATTCAGCATAATCACATACAAGTTATCATTGTGGAGAACTAATGGGATTTACAAAGCCATATACATATGTAAATGATACAGTGTTATCAGCAACTGACCATGCGTCAAACGAAGATAAGCTGAGGTCTTATGTCAATCAAGAAATCGAAGATACAGACGTGGATACTGATACCATTGTTGGAGAGAGTATTGCTACCCCTAGGCTTGTATCTTCTGTACAAACTGCTGACTTTGTTTCTAAAACTTTACAGGGTGTATCAAAGTTACGACTCCCACAAGAATATAGTTGGTTCACAGCGACCACTAAGAGCGACAATCAAATCTCTACTACGGTAGAAGACTACCAGTCACTAACAGACACCGGTTCAGAAGTAGTCATTACTAAAAATGGTACCAAAGTAATGATTACTTTTTATGCCAAAGCTTTTGGGCAGACTAACTCAACTGTAACTAGAAGTCCAGGCAACGGCAGATGGGACAATAGATTCTTGCTTATTTATGAAAAAAGCGGGATTTTAACTGAATATACAGGAACGTCTACATATGTTTTTGAACTGTATACAGGTGTCGTACCTACGCCAGGCTCACCAGGTGGTGCAGCGGTTGACGCTGGCGCAGAAGGTACCGCAGCAGGACATCGCAGCATAATGATGACCCGTATGCTAACATTAGATGCAGGAAGATATAAGTTTTCAGTGGCAGTCAATGCCAAAGTTGAGAAGGGCAACATTAACTGTCAGTCTTTTACAATAGAAACATTTCATGTGTAGGTGAACTATGGCAATCGGAACAATAGGTACAACAGCAGGTTTAATGGCATTGAAGGCAGCGGCGGCAAAAGGCGGGGCGGCTTTGGGTGCTAATGCGTTAGGTCAAAGTGCATTGTTAAGTGGTGCAGGCACGGCTATTGGTGCGTTGCCTGACATTATTCCTAGCAAGTATGAACGTGACCAAAGAAAACGACTTCGTGAGATGCAACGCAAACAAGAGATGGGTGCGCTTGGGTTGACAGAGCGTGAACGTGCTCAGATTGAATCTCAGATGCGTGGTGCTAGACAACAGGCGCAACAGTATGCGGAAGCAGAGCGTGCAAGGCTTTCACAACCCACAGCACAACCGCAGATGGCATTGCTAGGTCAACAGATGCAGGATGAAAGCAGACAGCGTCTAGAAGCGGATTTGGCATCCCAGATACTAGGCATGGACCTAACACGTCAAGCACAACAAGAACAAGAAATCAAAGACCTTGAAGCGGCACAAGCCCAATACAGACGAAGCAGAGCAGAAGGGTTAGTGGCCCCTGCTCAATCTGCTGCTGAAACAGCCGCAAGTCAAATAGCACTAGAGCGTCTACTTGGTAATTTTGCCCAACAGCAAGTACAACAGGCAGGTCAAATCGCAGCAGCACAAGAAACTGGCAAGGCTATTGCGCAATCAGCCTTAAGCACTCCACAAGGGCGACAAGCATTGCAAACAACTATTGGACCAACCTTGGGACTAGACGCATCGCAAATAGCATTGTTCACTGAAGACGGAAGCATTAACGATGTATCTTATATGGCACAACCAAATAGGCAGAGAGAGGCTGAAGCCGCTGCATTGCTTTTGCAACAAATGGTAACAGGGAGACAATAAGATGGCTATTCAACAAGTAGGTGGGCAAGGGGTATACGTCATCACTGGTAGTGGTCGTGACCCTAGAAAGACAACCAGTGGACAGTCATGGGCTGACTTGGTAACACAGCAAAAGTACATGCTAATCAAGCAAGCCCAAGCAGATGCCAAACAACGTATTGACAGAGAATATGCTGATTACGATGCTCGATTAAAAGCATACCAAGATATGCAGGCTGACATTCGCAAACAGATTGAAACGGCAAAAGGCGATGTACAGGCTCTTCGATTGAAGGAAGCAGAAGCACAGATACGCATGAAGGAGTTGCAGTACAAGCAAGAAGCAGAGCGGGCAGAGGGGCGTAAACAAACCATTAGAACCACTGAAGGCGGTGGTACTACAAGTACTCGTGGACCAAGACCACCAAAGAAAATGAGTCAAGTTCAATTTCAACAGTCTTTAACTGATGAAATAGCCGCAAATGATAAAATTGCGGCCGATGCGTACAACCGGGCTATGGATAGGGCAGAAGGGCAAAAAATACGTTCTATGATTACAAAAAGTAGTCCAACATTTTTTACTCCAGAAGAAAAACAAATCTATGCAACACTTGATCCTCAAACTAAGAAATTGGTTACTAGCGCAGTAGCAGCACAAGGTGAGTCAGAACGCTTGCAGTCAATACGTGCTAACTATCAAGAAAAAGTTGCTAATGACCCAGCAGCCGCAAGAGCCATTATTGACAAGTATCAAGGATTGCCACCTCAAGTAGACACTGGCGGTGGTACTACAACGACTGGTGGTGACGGCACTGTATATACAACAGAAACATACAAAGACAGACAGCCGGTACCTGAAGCACCAGGTGTAGACTACGGTTCAATGATTACTCCACTTGAAGAGCGTATACGGTCATTGGAGCAACAACTTGTATCGGGTCAAGCACCCACAGCACCTGACTTGAACCAAACAGACTTGATGCGACAGATAGCAACTGAAGACTATGGTTTGAGAAGTTCATATAGACCACCAGCACCAACACCAGCACCAACACCAGCACCAACATCTGAAACAGAAATGGCAATGGATGTATTGGGTGCGAGTGGTCCTGATGGTTTGTATCCACGTGATGCAGCCCAAAGCGCACAGATTGCTTCATTAGTAGCAGACCCAGAAACCACAAATCCAGTTGAACAGCAATACACTGTTCAACAAGGAGACACGCTAAGTAGCATAGCAGAACAATACTATAACGACCCAACACGGTATACAGACATTGCAACGGCTAGTGACATACAAGACCCTAACCTTATAGAAATAGGGCAACAGTTGACTATACCACCAGCACCAACACCAACAGGAATACCACGTCCAACTGGTAGCATCCAAGAACTGTATCAACGCATACTACAAACACAAAAGAAACCAACACTACAAGGTGAGTTTGACCCTGTAAAGTTTGGCACGCCTATGCAAAAGAAACAACTTGCGTTGGAAATGATTATGCAAAAGGCACAGGAACTTGGTCCAAGTAATCCTGCGTACTTAAAGTATAAAGACCAAGTGATTAAACAGTTAGAGCGTGTACTTGACCCAAAGAAATACCGTCAAATCAAAATGGTTGAGAAAAACCAAGCACAGAATCGTGGTGATTACATGGCACTCTCAAAGCAGGTGCGTGGATTGAATGAAGCAAGTGCTCAATTGATTAGACGTTTGTTTCCAGTAAACGAAGAAACAAAGCCGGAAGATGCTGATAAAATGTACAAAAGCGCACAAAAGCAAATCCGTACAGAAATACCAATCTCTCAACAGAAAAAGGCTAATGAGTTCTTAGACTTAATGTACTTGGCATACATGCAAGAGAAGTAAAATGAAACTGTCACCTGAAGCCAAAAGACTAATTGCAGAAGTCAAGAAACAAAATCCACAGCAAGGCGCAGCGATGGAAATGGCTTTCCAGTCGGGTATAGATGCTGCGACTATTCCTGTGTTCCTTGAAGTAGGATTGATGCAAGAAAAGGATGCACGTGGTGTACCTAAATACACAGAGGAAGAAGCCAAAGCGTTGGTCAATAACTTGATGTCAACTGCATTTACAGCAGACTATGGTGACTTTGCGGAAACTGCTGTACAGCCTGCACAACCTATGTTTGGCATTACGCCTTCGATGCCACAAACAATACCAAGCCCAGACAAGCCATTTAAAGAAAAACTTGCTGGTGCCATGTCTCCACAGGCATACATACTTGAGGGCGAACAACCTGGTACAACAGCCTACGGTCAGTTTCAAGAAGAGTACAATCTCGAACCACAACTGGATGAAGTACTCCCACAGTTGCTTCAAGAGTCGTTTACACTGAATGACGCAGAAGTTGGTATTTATGTAAACGCATTTAAGGATTTGTATCAACAAAACCGTGAGCGTGGGCTATCGCAGGTGGATGCACAGCAGGCTGTATTTGATACACTGATGGGTTTTGCCGATGCGCCTACATTAGAGAAGAAGGGGAAGAAAGAACCAGAAGGCGGTGTGGTCGAAGCATTGCTGCCAAGATTCGATGACGAAGGTCCAAGCAAAGGTATACCAGACTTTGATGGTGATCAAATGCGTTATCTACGCAACATCAAAGAAGCCAAAGTCCAACAGTATATGGCAGAGCGAGAGCCACGTGCTATGGAGTCAAAGATTCCACACTATCGCTTTAATGCTGCCGGTACCAGTTTTACTATTCCAACCAATGTGTATGACTACTTTCTAGCAAACAAGCAACTGTCTGACGATGTCTACACCATTGATAGTCCATTGTTGTCTAGCTATGACATGGACTTAAAGCGGTACTTTGCAGAAAACCCAAAGATGGCAGCATTGATTCCAAAGACGACAGTGGATTTGGTGCCCACTGATGCCAACAGAAAGGCCATGTTACGTGTAGATGCGTACAGTGATATTGGTGGTGGTGAGTGGTATTTAGACCCGGTACGCAAAAGTCTAGTAATGGCAAATCCTGAAGCCTATGCAGGTTTAGCAGAAAGTACACAGATACTTGGTGCGGAAGGGTTGCTTGGTGCAGGTACAATAGAAACTCCATTGGGATATACTCTTCGATTGGCAATGAGTATGCCTACGGCACTCATTGTTGGTGCTACAGAGTATGCAGCGTATCCAGCAATTAAATTGGTTACAGGTGATGACTTTGCCGCAGCAGGTAAAGAGCAACGTAGACTAACACAGCCACAGTATGCAGAAGACCCAGTACTGGGTGCGATTGCTGCCGACAAAGGCATTACAGGTCATGTCGGTGATGCGCTTGATAACCTAGGGGTGACTGGTACCACACGAAATAGAATGGACTATACACTGCTAGCGTTTGACCTTTTTCTTAATCCTGATGTAGCGGCTACAGTTGGAGCAGTCAAAGGTTTGGGGAGTATGGCAACCGCTTCAGATTTGTACCGTGCTAGAAAAGCACTTGGTGAAGCAAACAACGCATCAGACTATGCCAAGTTAATAGGGTCAAGTACCTTGAAGCCAATACTCGATGACTTCAACTTGATTTCATACACAGCCAAGAAGATGTCTCCAAAGCATGTTGACAAAATAAACAACTGGAGTATGGGTGACGGTCGTGTATTGCTCACAGCAGACGTGCAGAAAAGTTTGTCGGCTAGAAACGTAGCCAACAAGAGTGCTACTCCACTCAATGATTTGGCAAATGTTGGATTGGATGAAACTGGCTATGCTACTAATCTGAAAAGATTGGTTGACGAGCAAGGCATTGATGAAGTTACAGCAGTTAAGCAATTAGACGAACTGTACACCAACAACAAAGCACTGGATGAATACAACGAGTACGTAAAAATACTTGATGAAGCAGAACAGGTTGGGTTTGAGCAGGCCATAAACAATGCCAAACAGCGTGGTGGTGGTACTGGTATATCTCGCACAATCGAAAAAGGTAAAGGCGGAAAGCCAGACACGGTAACAGACATTAAAAAGAGAGCCGACTTGGAGTATCTAGAAGACTTGTACAATAGTCGTGCTGCTGATCAAGTTACTGGCTTAAGTAAAATAGGTCGAACACAAGATGCGCTTGACACTATTTACGCTCGCAAAATGGTATTTGAAAACACACCACGTATGCGTGGATTAGAGAAGATACAGTTTGTTAGTCGTGATGCTGCTATTCATAAAGATGCTTACCCAAAGTTTCTAGAGCGTGTTAACAACGACCCTATTGGGCAAGTGTTAAAAAGAGCAATCACTCCAAGGACTCGTACTGGTATGGAAATGGTACCTGCCGTAGAAGCACGTGGTCGATATGGTAGTGACTTTGACGCAAGAATGATTGGTGCTGACAAACCTGACATTGTGTTTTACTTAGATGATGTAGATGCTAGTTTACTTAAATCTGAAATAGAGTCACTGCCATTGCCAGAAGCAACGTACGAAAGGATTACCACGTCACTTGACCAAGGTAAACTGTACGGTGATGATTACAATGAAATACTTGACCGAGTGAGCACCAGGCAAGCAATGGGATTGCAAGAGGGCTTGACGACAGAGGACATAAACTTACTTAGTCCAAGTTTACAAAAGCGTTTAAAGGAAGCAGAGGGAACCAGTTATAGACAAGGCGTTCTTCCTTTTGATGCAGCAAGGTCAATGTATGACACTATGGCGGATGCCTTTGGTTCTGCCAACGCATGGGCTAGAAGAGCACTGGGTCGTAGCAAACCGGTACTCAAAGACATGAACACCCCTAAGACGGCACCTGTAAATGCACTGGCATATGAGCAGAGCCGCATGGTAGAACGCATTCAGAGACAGGCGGCAGGACTTGACGAGAAACTTAAGAAGCAAACAAAAGAGTTGATAAAACCCAAGTCAAAGGAAATGCGTAAGGAATACGGGATTGATGGTGACATTGAAGTAATGGATGCCGTTGGTCACTTGGTGATTGGACCTGTACCCAAAACCGATGTAGGTGCACTAAAACAAAAGGCTGGTTTGGAAGACACCCTAGACTACATGTTCAGACAACTGATTTACGCAGACTATGAAATTCTTAACATGAACTACTACGACAGAGGGTTTGCGTACAAGCAGGTAGTACTCGAGGACTTGTATTCCACAGAAGGTAAGGAAGCCTACAAACTGTTTCTAGCAGATGTGGCGGATGAAATAGTTGCAGACCCTGGTAACTTTTGGAGCATCTTTGGACAGCGTGTAGATGAGTGGAGCAAGCGCATCAAAGAAGAGCGCATTGACATTATGGACCCGAACGACCCAACAACTAAACTACGGGACGTTGCATACTATAAAATCAACAAGACGCTTGACCCGAATGACATACGTAAAGTCAATGCTGAACAAGCATTGGCAAGTATTGAACGGTTGGGTTCCGCTGCGTACTTTTATGCTGAGATGCGTAGAATCCATGATGGTTTGTTGGTTGATATGATTAACCGCAATATGAAGCCAACAGATGCAGGTACGTTGTTTAAAGGTCAAGATGTAGAGCAAGACTCATTCGATAACTTAATGAGAGCAACTATACATGAACTTGCAACAACAACAGCAGTAACAGAAGACATCATGAGCAATCTGCGTTCCTACGCAGACATGGAACTACGATACCAAAAACTAAAATCAGAAGTAGATGTTGATCAACTAGACGACATCCAATCGCAGATACTTGAAAAGGTACAGGAACTTGTAGACGACACTGAGTTCGATGTAAAGTTTGAGAAGAAGTACGAGTTACAGACTGTGACTGACGAAGGGCAGTTAGAGGTCTTAGATTCTTTGGAGACTATCAAAGCACAGTACACTCTTGACATAGAGTCACTGCGTCAAACCAAAGAAGCAAAGATTGAGAGAGAGTTTGCTCCAATTAAAGAAGACTATGAAAAGCGCATCGAAAAAGCCAAAGAAAAGAAAACTGAAACTGAGATTGGAAAGATAACTCGTGAAGAAGATGCAAAGGCTACGGCTGAAAAGGAACCTATTGAAACAAAACGCAAAGAGGATAACAAGAAGCGAAACAAACGATACAAGGTACAAGAAGCAAAAATCAAGGCAAATGCACAAGCAGAGTACAAGGCACTTGCAGGTACTGGGTTAACTAGAAAACAGTACAATGCAAAACAGGCTGAAATCAAAGAAAAGCATGGAAAGATACTTAAGCGTGCTCAAAAAGAACGTGCTGAAGATGTAGGCAAAATAGATGCTGAAGCTGCTGCCAAGAAAACAGCCATTGACGATAAGTACAAAGAAATCAAACAGAAGCGTAAAGACGAATACGCTGCCATACCCAAGAAAGACAAACCAGACAGTGAAGTAGCCAAACTCCGTAAAGAACTTAAGAAGAAAGAAAAAGAAATACGGAATCGATACGAGAAGGAACGTGCAGAGAAAGCCGCCAAATTGATGGAAACTCGTAAAGAGATTGAGTCTATGGAGAAACAGGGTGTAGTTGCAGCCAATGAACGTGCCAGGCAGGCAATACGTGACAAGTACGAAGGGCAACTACAAGAGATTAAAGATGAGTACAAGTCGGTACGTCAGCAAGGTTTGTTGGCACAGTTGGAGTGGTTGAGTACCCGTATGGACCTAACAGACACAGAGTTTGGCAAGATACACGATATACTTAAAACTCCATCCAATCCAGATACGGTACGTGACATGGCATACAAGGCTAATGAGTACAGTACCCTTATTCTGCGCAACAATGGTATACTTGAACGTGGATATACACTTGAAGAAATGGAGCAGACTCTTGCTCAGTTTATGAAAGACCCAGAGTATGGCAAACTGTTATTTGGTTTAAGAGAATACAAGGCATTTGAAGAACAGTTTGGTCGTTACGGCTTGCAGAAAGTGCAAGGTACAATACGTCAGTGGATTGATGATAATGTTGGACCTATGACTCGTAAGGCAAAAAGCCCAACGTTGGGTGTCGTTCAAAAAATTGTTGGGTATGCACAGCAGCTGTTCTACACCTTGACACTAGGGGCAGCAACACGCTCACACGGTTTGGGTGTTTCCACAGGTAATCTTGTAACCTATGCCACTACTGGTAGGGGTATTAGAAGTCCAAAGGCATTGGCAGGTGCTGGTCAAACTGTGTGGTACGGACGCAATGAGTTTGACCCTAGGGCATATGAGATAGCAGTCACAACGCCTACAGGTCAGAAGTACACACATCGTCAAATCTACGATGCCATTATTAAGTCAGGTGTGCGAACAACGTTCAACTTCATTGACAATGTATTGGCAGAAGGTAAGTTGATCACTTTCCTAGAAGCCAACAACAAGAAGTACAGTGGATTTAGCAAAGGCTTTATGGACAGAATGAAAGCCTATGCAACGGCAGCAGAGAACAAGTTTGTTCAAGCGTCTGACCTGCTGTCTGAAACAATGGTGATGGAAGACATGATGTTTCGTAGTGGTGCTATGATACAGGCTCTCGAAGAAGGTATGGCATTTGATGAAGCAGTAGAACTTGCTAGACGTTCATTGTTTGACTACAACGACTTGACGGCACCTGAGAAGGCATTGTCTTCGTATGCGTTTGTATTCTACAACTTTTCACGTCAGTCAGCAGTAGACTTGGTTTTGGGTATGTTGAATCCAAATACACTGACCCGATACTTGAATATGATCAAGTTGCATCGAGGTATGAATCAACTGTCTAGAGCCTTGAATGATGACAAGCGGTTTCCACATGAAGTATTTTTACCAACATACACAGCAGTGCGTGGTTTGACTGAGTACAAACCTGGAGGAGACAAGTCAGAGTATGACTTCTACAACATGCGTCCTGCTGTACCGGCAGTGGAGAGTGTAGGGTTGCTGCTTGACTTGGTTAACTTCTACGGAACTGTAGACTCTGATAAGGGATTCTTTCCAGTTGTCGAGCGATTTATTGACCCGAAGATCAAAGCAGTCATGAAGTTAGACCGCAAGTACGTACCAAAGAAGTTTCCGCCTGCGTACATTCCATATCTCAAAGCCATGTCAAAAGACCAGCAAGACTTGCTAGACAACATCGAGTTGATAGTTGGTGGTAAAGTGACAGGTCGTATAGCAACACAAGAAGACTATGGCACCAAAGGTATGGATGATGACCAGTTCTACGTTTACGATTTGGACGAGTATCAAATGGAAAAACTTGAAGCGTTTTTAAATCTTGTGGATGCTCTTGGTGTACAAAGAATAGCAAACGATTATTCCAAACTGTTTTCTGGTGAGGGTACACCATATCAAAAACTTACTCCAACGGAGCGTGTAGGTGCTACATTTGGTTTGATTACACCTGGTCGTGTAAAGAAACCACAAATACAGCAGCAAGAACGCTTGGATGAACTGCTGCGAGAAATGAGGAAGCGACAAAAGAAGTCAGAGAAAACAGAACGTGATAAAATCATACCCAAACAATAAACCACCGGAGGAACAATGATTCTCAACACACCATTTTACAAAAGCTCAGCGACTGATGATGTAACTGCAGTTGGACAAAACTTTTCAGCAAGCAAGTTTCATGAGCACACATTGAGCACTGCACCCACAGAGCAGATTGATACTCAAGGTGCATTCAAAGGGCGCATCGAAACTATCATCGTACGCATGACAGGCTTGGCATCTGGTAACACCACAGTAACCATCAAAGGTACTTGGGATGAAGCAGGTGATGACATTTGGTTTCCAGATACAGATGGTACCATAGCAACAGGCATCACAACAACCAGTACAGGTAGTGGTGTATTCGAGTTTAAACTGCCAGTACAGCCCGATACAGAAAGTGACAAAGCATATTTGTTCTTCAAGGTGAATGGTTCTACCACAGTGACAGTAGACGCTTCGTACATCTTTTGGAGTAACTGATGCCAGTAGCCAGTCCCTTCGAACCAGTTGGGGGTGGCACGGTCAATCTAGAGTACGAGGATATATCCTCTCAGGCTGACGGTTCCACCCAAAGTTTCACAGTAAGCAGTGCCTACAAATCGGGTACTTTACAGGTATATTGGAATGGGATTCTACAACTGTTCTCGGACATTGGAGAAACCACGGTCACAAATTTTACAACACAGTTTACACCATCAAGTGACGACAATCTGGTCGTTATTTATGTAGAAAGATAGGAGCCATCATGGCAGTACAAATCGCCAAAGAGCAAATCAAAAACAATGCTATTGACAACAACAAGTTGGACCTTAGCGCAAACTATACCTTCACAGGTACCCTCGCAGCAGCTACACCGAGTTCGGATAGCGATGTTGCCATTAAATCATATGTAGACGGATTGGTCAGTGGATTGCACTGGAAAGAAGCCGTAGAAGCCGCTACTACTGCGAACATCACACTGAGTGGAACACAGACTGTTGACGGTGTATCTCTCTCAGCAGGTGATAGAATCTTAGTCAAGGACCAAAGCGATGCGACAGAAAATGGAATCTATGTGGTGGCTGCTGGTGGTTGGAGTCGTGCTACTGATATGGATGCAGGAAGCGAGTTCCCAGCTGCAGCAGTGTTTGTCAAAGCCGGTACCGTTAACGACAATCTTGGCTTTACTTGTACTAACGATTCTGCTCCTGAATTAGGCACAGACGACATTAACTTTACTCAGTTCAATGGTGCTGCTAACATCGTTGCTGGTGATGGTTTAGCCAAGTCTGGCAACACTTTGTCTGTCAATGTCGATGACTCATCTCTTGAGATTTCATCAGATTCTCTCCAAGTAAAAGATGCAGGTATCACGAACGATATGTTGGCCGGGTCCATTGCGAACTCAAAGCTCGCCAACTCTACTATCAGTGGTGTTGCACTTGGTTCTAACCTTAGTTCATTGAGTGCTGGTAACGGTATCGCAATGACATCGTACAACGGTTCTGCTGCTGTATCTGACTTGACTATCGACTTAGATGGTTCTAGTCTTACTGTTGGTGCTGGTGGTATCAAGATTTCTACTGCTGGTGTTGGTACACTTCAACTTGCTGACGCATCTGTAACTGCTGGTAAACTTGCATCAAGTGCTGTAGAAACAGCAAAGATTAATGACCTGGCAGTCACTGAAGGTAAACTTGCTGCAGCCGCAGTAGCCACAGCCAAGATTGCTGATTCTGCAGTAACCAATGCAAAACTCGCTGGTTCAATCACTGCCGGTAAAATCAACTTGGGTGATGGACTTGAAGATGACTTGTCTGGTAATGTTCAAATCTCTTTGGACGGTGCTACTCTTGCTGTTGCACCTGCTGGATTGAAGGTTGACGATGGTGGTATTACATCAACTCAACTTGCTTCAGATGCAGTAACCAATGCTAAGATTGCTGACAATGCTGTCGATACAGCAGAGTTGGTTGACGATGCTGTTACTTCAGCAAAGATTGCTGATGGTGCTGTTGTTAGTGCAGCATTGGGCGATGGTTCTGTTGTTTCATCTAAAGTTGCAGATGCAGCAATCAGTGCACCTAAGTTGAACTTCTTTGCTTCATATGAAACATTGTCTGCAGGTGATGGTACTGCTACCACCTTCGATGCTTCTGCTGAAGCTGATGATACTATGCTTGGTGGTGCCATTGTATTCCGAAACGGTTTGGCGATGGGTCTTGTTGAATCTTCACCTTCTGGACAAGACCAGTATACATTGTCTGCTGATGGTGGAACTGGCGGTGTGCTTCGAATCACATTTGGTGCAGCACCAAATAACGGTGATCAAATCACTGTTATGTACTTCTCATTGTAAGTTGTATGATTGTTTGGGGGTGCTCTTCGGAGCACTCCTTTTCCCGTTGGAGGTAATATGGAAGGAGAAGTTGTTCAACTCTTAATGAGTGGTGGGGCAAATGTGGCGTTTGCCATTTTCCTGTACACTCAAAACAAGGACCTTCAACGTAGAGCCGATGAGCGTGAAGCCAAGGCTGAAGTTAAAGAACAAGAGTTGCGTGCCAGGTATGATGGTGTCATCAAGGACATGCAAGATAAAGAAGAAACAATACGCCAAACCATCGTACAAGAAATGACCGACTTGGATAAAAGAATGTCATTACTTGAGCAAAGTGTTACAACAATGAGTACAATGATTAGTGAGATAAAAGCATCATTAATTAGGGTGGACAATGCCAGCTAGAAAGAAACGGACTCCAGCACGTGGTAAACGGTTTGTCAAGGTTGTCAAGAATAAGAAGACTGGTCGCACTAGAAAGGTCAGCTATGGGCAAGCAGGCAAGTCAAAGAGTGGCAAGGATCGTATACAAGCAGGGACACCGAAAGGAGATTCCTATTGCGCACGCAGTTATGGAATCAAGAAACGACTGTCTGCTAAAAAACGCAACGACCCCAACACCCCCAACAACCTATCACGCAAGAAATGGAAGTGTGTTGGTAAAAAATCTAGACGTTAATTTCTATTTACAGGTATACTTATACGTATGAAAGACGCATGCTACAACAAGGTTAAGGACTCCTACAAAGTGTTTCCATCTGCTCGTGCTTCACAGGCGATTGCCAAGTGTCGCAAGTCGAAGGGTCAAGTACGCAAGACCAAGAAGGGTGCAGCACTGAAGCGATGGGGCAAAGAGAAGTGGAAGGACCAGTCTGGTAAACCGTGTGGTACCAAAAGAAAAGGTACACCGTATTGCAGACCTTCCAAACGTGTTAGTAGTAAGACACCACGTACACGCTCAGAGATGAGCAAGAGCCAATACCGCTCCAAGGTTTCACAGAAGAGTAGTGTTGGTCGTGGTAAAAGAGTAACCCCAGTTAGAAGGAAAAGAAAATGAACGAAGATTTACTTTCACTCACACCCGAACTTGTACTGTTCATCAAGAAACTTGTCATGCATAGCCGTGGTGGGTTGACCAAAGAAGAACGCCAAGAGTTAGCAGAAGACCTTATCGAACTGCTGTTCAAGGTTCTCAAAGAACTTGTTGACACTAGAGAAGGGCAGCGTTAAGTTTCTACAACACCAAATCACTACTGGAGTTCAGGGCCGGCCAGCCTCTGAACTCCTTTTGATTTTTTTGCGCCACCTGGCTTCGACCATCTTCATCTCGTCCATGCTGGTAATCGCTTCGAACATGAGTTGTGTGGGACTGCGCTCTTCTTTGTTGGCAATGACAGTGACAAGTACAATGAGGTTGCTCATGCGTGGCTCATACGCTCCAGATAGGTACTTGTTAATCGTGTTGACATGTAGTCCCGCTTGATCAGCCATGTAGGTTGTGCTGATCGAGTTGCGGTGCATTGCCTTGTTTAGCCACGAACCGAATCCTCTAATCATCACCACCACCAACACTAACAGAAAAGGGTAGGGAACCACCCCTACCCCAACCTACCATGCAAGGAGCATGTACGGTAGTGTAACTCATTTTTCTGCTTCTATCAACACAGCGAAGTGCAGTACAGCATGTTCCCAATCGTTTGGGTACAGATACACACACATCCGCATCAGATGCTTGACGCTTGGCACTTGTTTACCGGATAGCCATTTGGCTACTGTGTCTCGATGACAACCGATGACACGTGACAGTTCAGTCTTGTTTACGGTTGACAATGTTTCTCTTAGTTGTTCTGCGAACATGCTACCTCCAGTAGTCCTGAGTTTACGATTTGTTGTCCGACCCATTCTGCGCATTGTGGGACGACTGCGTTTCCGAGTGATTTAAGTCTGTCCACCCGATTGGGAATCCCATCATTTCTTCTACAAACGGGGGATTGAGTTGGAAATCCTTGCCAGTACGTCTTGCTCTTGCTTCCAGACACTTGCTTGCTTGGCTGTTGCCCTTCAGTCTGTACTTGTGTTCGTGTGCTGATGGTGTCGGTAGAAGCATAACTGTCCTCGCCAATCCCAGACTGCCATTCACTCCGTTGTTGGATACCTTGCGTGGTGTCCCCTTCCCCGTGTACACGATGTTGGTGTTCTCGTTGAGTATCGCTGCCGGTCCCGCATCGGATGCTGTTGGTGTCGGCAGCATGCCCTGCTGTATCATGTACATGAGTGGACGACCGCCCTGACTGTACCGTGTCCGATGTTCCGCTCCTGACTTGGTTGGAGTTGGCAGTAGTCCATCGACCGTCAACGAGTTCTCCAAATTCCATTGCGTTTCGCATGTAGTATCCAATGGTGCTTGGGTAGGCGACTGCAAACCACCTGCGTCTGAGGTGGGGTGCTCCGCATTGTGCAGCTGATATAATCGTCCACTCGATGTCATACCCGATTGCGGCAAGACTTCCAACAACGTCGGGTCCGCCCACTCGAATGATGTTTGCGACATTTTCCAACACGAGTATTGGTTGTCGTCCGATTGACTGAAACTCGCTAACAAGCCGGTGGACGTGCCACCAAAGACCAGACTTTTCCTCATCTTCTAACCCTCTCATCTTACCAGCAATACTCACTGACTGGCATGGGAAGCCTGCACATATGACATCTACTGGCTCCAAGTTGTGTGCCCCTACATGAAGCACGTTGTTATATCGTTTTGTATTTGGCCAATGTCGCTCCAAAACAGAACGACAGAACTCTTCCTTCTCTACCTGCCAGACTGTTTGCAAGCCTGGGATAGCACGCTCGAGTCCAAGTTCAAGACCTCCGATTCCTGAGAACAAACTACCCATCTTCATTGCTGTCCTCACTTGGGAACTCTTTGTCCCATGAATCCTTGACGCTCTTTGCCAGTGCACCGAGATGCTTGCACATGCTCAGTCTATACTGGTGGTCGGGACAACTGCATGTATATCCGTTTTCATCAATCACAGCAGTCCATCGTGGGAAGTGCCCAACCATGCTACCATCTGGTAACATGTTGGACTTCATCTCCTTCAGTTTGGTTTCTACACGGTCATCATCGAACAGACCCTTGAGTCTCCAATGCTCGCATATCTCTTCAATGGTTTCAGTCATGGTCGGCATGGTTCTCTCCAAGTGCTCCATCCATCCAGTCCATTAATGCA
>Ga0208899_1001360_pt1 | contig 17306 bp, 18 predicted proteins | sample VirMetDEL_Nov_24_FD_184518 | JGI IMG/M metagenome (GOLD analysis project Ga0208899, IMG submission 184518) | Aqueous microbial communities from the Delaware River and Bay under freshwater to marine salinity gradient to study organic matter... | ecosystem: Environmental > Aquatic > Marine >... | reverse complement strand
GTGCTGCACCTTGCGATGAACCATATCTAAAATCAAGTGTTCCTAATCCACTAGAGTTACTTCTAATATCCCAGTTTCTAGTAGAAGCATTAGTGCTTAAAGCATGTAAACCAATACCGCCATTAGTAGTTGTAGCTGTTACTCTAATTTCTGCGGTTGCACCTTCAGCTTCTAAAATAGTATCAGGTGAAGTTGTGCCAATTCCAACATTGTAACCAAAGTTAGCAACACCCATATTTGATATTGATAAAGCAGCATTATCAGAAGTTGAAATATTGCTTTCTGTTCTAATTTCAAAGCCATTAGTGGCATCTCTATTTTGTATGTAAGTATCAGTAGTACCTGACCTTAAATGTATTCTTGATGCATGTGTTCCTGCATCTTCATGTATTTTTAAAGCAACGTCTGCACCATTATTATAAACTTCTAACTTGTCACTTGGCGAAGCAGTTCCTATTCCAACGTCTCCAGTATAACGAATGACCATTTGGTCAACCATATTATTGGTTTGAAATTTTAAATCATCTGTAGAAGTATATTCTAATCCACCTCTTGTGCCATCGTTTGCATCACCAAAAGTTAAATAAGCTGATTGACCATTATCAGAATTTATTTTTATTTGTGCTGCTGTATCTCTTAAATGTAAAGTAGAGCTTGGCGAAGTTGTGCCAATACCAAGTGATTCAGCACTAGCATCCCAAAATAAACCTTGAGTTGAGCCTGTATCGTCATAGAAGGAGATGTCTCCTGAATCATCAACTAATAATAATCTTTTAGCTGAAGCACCATCTACAACTTCAAGATAACCAAAATTAGAAGCATCAGTTCTGTCAGTCCATAAACGTAATGCCTGTGCATTTGAGCCATTTGATAAAACAGCACTTCCATTATTTGAAGCATCATTAAAATAAATACCGCCTAAACCACTAGTTGTTTTATTAAAGTTAAAAGTAGTGCCATCTACAGTCAACCCATCACTTGTAACTGTTCCTGTTACGTCTATGCCTGCTGAGGTTGTTTTAATTTTTTGTGAACCATTGTGATTTAATTCAACTGCACCGTCTTCACGAGCAATCATCATTATTTCGCCATCTAGTTTTTGCATAAGAATACTAGAGCTTCCCTGTATGCGAAGTGTTCCAGTGCCAGTATCTCTTATATAACTATTACTACCATCATGGTAGATTTCTAAATCTGAGCCTGTACCGAATATGGCTTTATCATTATCGCCAAAAGCAATATCAGTACCGCCTGTAGTATTACCATTTAAAAGTATTTCAGCTAGTGTATCTACACTACCAACTTGACTATCTACATAAGCCTTAATTGATTGTTGAGTTGCTAAAGCAGTAGCAGAATCAGAACCTAAGTTATCTTCATCTAAAATACTAGTAACACTAGCACCTGTTGAGAAACTTAGTGCTGTTATGCCATTAATAGTTCCGCCATTAATATCAAATGTATTATCTGCTGTAATACTTAGACCAGTTGTAACCCAAGCATCATTAGCTGCATTTCTTATCTTTAAAACATTGCTTGAAGTATCTACCCATAATTGATGTGCAAAGGTGGTAGAAGGTGCTGTAGCACCGCTATTGACTGTTACTATAGCAGATAAAGCATTGTTTAAATCTGCTCTAAAATCTGCCCCTGATTGGTTTGCTAAGTTGTAATCGTGTTGTGCCATATTAAATCTCTGTGTCTTATTAGTTTACTATTACCATGTGCTTATCGCTACCCTCTTCCATGTGTTTGTTGCAACACATACATAGATGTAGTTTGCATCCCATTGTATTTCACCTGTAGTACCAGTAGCGGTAGCTGATGCTGGTGTGCCATTAGATACTCTACCAAGCTCTTCACCGCTATAATGTAAGGCATTGCCTACTCTATATAATCTATCTGTTGTTGGTGATGGTGTATAAGAACTAAACTCTATTGCACCACTTCCAATATCAAAAATACCCTGACCAACAAAACCATCTACAAAAGTAACTGGATTTTCAAATTGAACACTTCCACCATCTACGAGCAAACCATCTTGAAATTCAGCTATTTCTTCAAAATTGACCTTATTAGTAAAATTAACAAAGTTACCTGATTTGCCTGATACAGTTCCATAAGTCTCAACTGTTGACATAGTAACCCCATTCATTTCTACTTCAGTTGTTTTAACTGGGTCGTCTGCAATGGTGAATGTTTTAGTAGATGCGTTAGATTCAATTCCAACACCATTGAAAGCTGTGACACTAGCTTCATAGTTAGAGCCTTTGGGTAAGAAAGCCAAATCAACTGAAGGTGTATCTACTATTTTACTAAAAACATTGTTAGCTGAACTATCAACTACATCTACTCTATATTGTCTTACTGGAAAATCAGTTGGCTCAGTCCAAGTTAAAGTAGGTCTATTAATTGCTGAAGCATCAGTATCTGTAAATACAATACTGTTTGCCTGTGGTGGTTTTAAAGCACCTATGGTTGGTATCTTGGCTAATATCTCAACTGATTCTTGAGCTGGTACTTCCCATGTATAGACATCAAAATATTCAATCAAGCTAACAGATACAAGTCCATTTGCTTGTAACTCTAATGCTTCTACTCTGCATACCTTGCCTGAGAAACCAAGTCCTGCATAGGTAAGGTCAACAATATCTCCTACATTCAATTTATACATCTCAGGAGTTCCTAAGAACTGCATAGTGGTCTGATTTCTACTTCTAGTTAAGATAGCCTTACCCATGTTATAAGCAATATATGGGTCTGTTACATAAGGGAACTCGGCTTTTATTTCTAATACTTCACCATCATCTGAATAGTATTCAGGTGTAGCATCATGTAAAACTGTAGCTGTATCTAGTTCGTATTTCTTATTTGCATTAAAAAACTCTACAACAACTTTGTTTGCTTTTTTATCTTTATTACCATAATCAACTGATATACCAGCATCAGCGATAATATGGTCATCAGTAATACTAAATGTAGAAGAGCCTGTATCTTCTATTTGTAATTCATATTTACCATTAACGTAATTAAGAATACCTCGCATATTCGCAAGTAATTCTTTAGCGTTATCCATGACATTTTTATTAGTGTCAATATAGCCATTGCAATGAAATCTTTTAACTTTAGCTTTAAAACTACCAGCTTCATTTGTGTAGGTGCTTGATAGAGTATCGTCTATATATAATCTATTCTCTTGAGTAGCATCATAAAACTCATAACGTGTATTACCTTTAATATCTACGCCATCAAAAATTAAAGTATCACTAGCATCTCTAATATCTATAACTTCATCTACTTTGTTTTGCCACCAATCAGAATTGTCATTTATAACAATAAAATCATCACCTGAATCACCACTCCAAGTGGCATCTTGATAATCATCATTATAGTAAGGTTGTTCTACTTTAACGTCACATATATCAGCAGCAGTACCAATAGTAGTCATATTGATTTGTGATTCTGCTAAACCTTTACCATAAGAATCATCAATAATGTAATCAAGAAAACAAAGAGCTGGATTGCTTGACCATTGATAGGTAGAAGCATCGCCAAAAGTCTGACCTGTATCTCTTGGGTCGTAAACTTTCTTACCTTTAACTTGTACTGTTATTTGTGGTACGCCTTTATACATACCCTTTTTATCGTAATCAAAAGCTGCTGCTATGTAACAGATACCATTTAACTTATGATTTGTAGTCCATTCAGTAGGTATGGATGCTCTTAGCATAGGGTCTGCTGTTTGACTGTCTGCACCATGATGCAAGTTAAATACAAAAGAATATCTTAATGCTGGATTAGTACCTAAAGTACCTGCGTTTGAGTATTGAACATCACCAACTTGAGATGCAGTATTTAATGGTTGATGATGACTAAATCCAGTTTGACCATTTCTATCCGAACCTACATATCCACCGCCTTTGTAAATATTTCCATCAAGAATACTATTGCCATCTATTTCTATTGATGATGGAACAATCTCTGAACATTCACCAACTGATATTGCATAAACAACAAACAAGTCCTTTGACCTGTTTTGTGCTGTATCCATGTAAACAACCTGACAACCCACTCTTCTTGTTCCATAGATGACTGGTATCTTACCACCAGCAGCAGTCTTGTTAGCCATGATGTCTTGACCTTTTGACAGCATTTGCCTTGCTTGTAAGAAGCCTTTAACACCTACAGCAGTGGTAACAGCCATGAAGACCATGTTTATTCTTTCTAAGGTCTTAGCTTCACTCCATGCTGTAACTACTGCACCGCCAATCTCTCTAAAAAAATTAAAAATAGCGTTTAACATTTATGAACCCCACCTTACATCTGATTTTACTTGTGTGGCAAATTCCAAACCTCTATCACCTGAATATTCTGCTTGTTGAGATTCATCTGAATAATGTCTACCTTTTGTTAAATTCCAATTTGCCCAATGTGAAGCAACGGTCATAGAAATAATTGAATTATCTATACTTTCTGAAATAGATATGCTTCTAATTTGACCAGTAAAATAATTTATAGCACCTACCAAAGTTTCATTTTCATTAAAATAAGCTAAATATATCTCCACTGTTTTATCTGTAAATGCACCGCTTTGAACTAAACTTCTTACTTGGTCAGTAACATTTGAAAAACCAAGATTGATTTCATCTATCTGTAATTGACCTGTTTCTGTAACTGAATCTACAGTTAGAAAAGAACCACCAGCCTCATAAGAGTTAGAATCATAAGTAACATCTGAATACCAATCAGTCAGTCTTATCGTTGTAGATAAGCCTAATTCAACAAGAAATGCTGTTTTGGTTTGTTGTGCTGAGACTTGTGTTTGTAAATCTGTTGATAAGCTTCTTGGCATTACTCAATAACCTCTCTAACATCAAATGAAATACTGTAAAAACCACTTGCATCTGTTGAATACATTATTTCATCATTTTCAAGATAAACCTTAAAAAGAGGTTTATTAACAGTTACAGCTTCATTATCCGCTAGAGCAGATACTAAGTTAGGCAAGATATTAACAGTTGCAGCACCGCCTGATGCAGTTACTTCATCCTGCACCATATAAACCTTTGAATGACTTGCAAATTGTATTAAGTCACCTGCTCTTAATGCATGATTAGTATGTGAAAAACCATCCATAGGTACAGCACTTGCACCTGCTGAAGTTGCACCATTAACAAGAATATCAGTTTCACTATGACTAGTTCCTTTGTTGTTTAGTGGTGCAGTTATATCAAAGTTTTCATAGCCACCTTTTTGTTTAGATAGAAATGCAAATATTTCCTGTGCTTTTAATTGGTCAACTGGTGGCATTTGCACTGTAAAGGAAAAGTATTGTGCACCTATTTGTCTTGCTGACTTTTTGCCTGATAAAGTTTGATTCAATAATATAGGTCTATTGTCTTTGAATTGTAAGGCTTTAAAATTTGGGTCTGTTGGAAAAGTTCCTGACATTATACTATCCCCATTTTGCCTTGAGTATTCATGGCATTGTTAATTATTTGTGTTATAAGTCCTTTTCTTGATGATAATAACTGGTCAAATCCAGCAGCATCAACTGTTGATATGTTGAAGTTTACTGTAGCACCCATACCTTGTCCTTTGGTATGGTCTATAACAGTTTCATTTGGATGTAGTATTGCTGGAAAACCACCCCTTCCATCTATACCACCTGCTCTTGCACCCATTCCCGTATAACCACCGCCATCAAGTGATATTTCAGGCATTAATCCTTCTAATATATTTTGTGGTGCTTCTAAAGTTTTAGAGCTTCCTTTTACAATATCACCAACATTAAAGACATCATCTATAAAAGTTCTAAATGGGTCTAATAATTTTGCTACTACTATCTGTTGTATAGCTACTCTTATTAGTTGCTCTACAACATAAGTTGCAAAGTCTTGAAATGCCAACTTACCAGTCTTAAGTCCATTAACAATAGAATCTTCAAATTTCTTCATAGAATTTACTGCAATACTATCTAATGATTTTTCTGTATCTTTTAATTGTTGCTTAAACATATCTATTGGACTTTGTATATTCGTTAAACTTTTGCCAATATTATCTGTTGCTAATGCAAGTCCATTACTAGAGTCTGTAGCATCATCTTGAGAACCAATTAATTCATCTACATCATCTTTATATTTTCTTATACCATCTGCTGTTACTTTAGCTTCTTTTCCATAATTGGTAGTACTATTTTGTAAATCTTTTATTGCAACATCATTTTTTAGTAGTAGAAGCTCTAAATCCCCTATTTCTCCAGCAAACTTTTTAGGCATTATGCTTAATATGGCTTGTTGAAATTTAATAAAATGATTAGATGTTTCTAAAACCTTAACTTGTATCTTTTTAAAAGTAGCAGAAAATTCATCTCTAAATATACCAAGTTTTTCTATACCAACAGCAACAAATTCAATAATAGATTTTGCAATTTTTGCACCTAATTTATCCATACCACCAGCTTCATCTACAATTTTTTGTATCTTTTCAGCTATAAATTTTTGCATTTTTTCAAATACTGGCAAGAATGATGTGGTTATATTATTAACAAAAGAACCTAGTTGCATCTTAATAACGCCTACAGCATCATTAAATTCTTCTGTTCTTCTTATTACTTTTTCACTTAAAACAATGCCTAACTCTTTAGCTCTTGTAATAAAATTCTTTAGACCGCTTTCAGATAAATCATTGATAGCACCAGTTAATACAACACCTTGTCTACCAAATAAGTTGGCTAAAGCTGTTGCTCTTGCTGTTTGGTCTCCAAGTTGTGTTACACCTTTTGCTGTTTCTTCTAGTATCTCATCAAATGATTTCATAGAGCCATTAGCATTTCTTAACTCAACACCTAAATCTTTAAATATATCTGATTGAGTTTTTACACCTCTTTGAGCATCACCAACACTTCTTGCAAATTTAATTAAAGCTGTATTAGCACCTTCTATAGTAGTGCCTGATTCTCTAGCAGCTAAATGAAATGCTTGTAATGTATCTGTAGCTATACCTGTCTGAGTTGATGTTTTTCCAATAGCGTCTACAGCTTGAAATGATTTATCAACCAATACTGCTAATGCTGTTGCAGAAGCAGCAGCAGCTAACCCTATACCAGCAACACCTTTAGATGCACCAGTAGCTACAGAGCCAACACTTTTAAGACCTTTAGTAACCTTATCAAATGCTGCTTTGGTTTTATCAACTGCGGTTAATTCAAACTTTACTTTTTTATTTGCCATGTTGTCTTTTCTCTTCAGCTAACTCTAAGTAAGCTATCCATCCTTGATATTCTTGGACACTAATTTGTTGGAGTTCCTCTAAGGTCTTTCCAAGTTTTTCAGCTAGTGCATATTGCACATATAAATTAGTATCCTTTATTAGTTTTTTTTCGTTTCCTCGATGGGTTCTTGACCCATGATTTTTGTAGCAACGCTTACTAATACTTCTCTATCAACGCTATTTAATAAGGCATTTTTATCACCTAAATCAAATAACTTATCTCCATTCTCATCTAATGCTTTGTATATAAGAACATAAGCCATCATCGTTAAATCATCTTCTTTACTCATTTTATAAAGTTTAGAAGTTTCAGCTAACGTCAATGGCTTACTGAATATTCTTAGAGGTTTATCATCTTCACCCCATTCAGGCACTTCGATTACTTTTACATCCTGCTCTGCAAAATGCTTTTTTGCGTTATCTATTACTGACATCGTCTTATACTGTTGTTGATGTCAATGCACCAGTACCTTGTACTGAAACACTTGCTTCAACTAATCCATCAAATGATGCACTTCTTGAAACACCAGTAACAATAGCTGTACCAGTATAATAAGTATCACCTGATGCATCGCCTTCAGGATATACATTAAGTGTTACTTCTGAGCCAATAGTTAAAGCACCTTGACCTGAAGTATCAGTCTCATCCCAAAATACATCTAAACTTCCTGAGAAAGAAGTCAATGATGATTTATAAGTTCTAGCAGAATCACCCATTGAAGTATCTTCTAAAGTATCAGCAGATTCTTCGATTGAGTAAGACCTAATTTCAGCTACAGCATTTGAACCGACTTTAACAGTTCCTTCACTTCCTTTATGTGTTGCCATTTTCTACCTCGTCTTTCGACTTTTTCTTAGAAGAAGATTTAATTTTGTCTTTCGACTGGACTGCTTCTTCTTTCCAACCCATATTCTTTAATGACTCAACTTTTGAGGGATGAGCTATTATAGAAACTTTACCATTTGGACTAATTAATTTCATAATTATCTCCTATTATACTGCTACATCAGGATTAGTTTCCTGAACATAGTAATTAGTTAAAAAGGTTAAACTCACATATCCTAGTGGTTTTTCACCTTCACCATTAAACTCTATTTCAGTTGATTCAAGGTAAGTGTCTTTTGCCTTACCATCAAGAGTCCTGTCAGCAGCTATTGCTTCTTCAACTTCTTTACTTATTGTATCAATCGTATCATCAAAGTCACTAGTGGCTTTTGCATATCCTTCTACCACTACTGATAATTCTCTACTCATAACTCTGTCAGTACCTATAACAATAGGTTCTGATGTTTCTGACTTTGTATATATAACCAATGCTGGTAACTTAGAGTTTTCTATTGGATAGATTCTTGATTCATAGACATTAGAACCAGTTGTTGATAATCCAGTTAAAGTAGTACCAAAATATTCTCGTATTTGTTGTCTTATATGATTTGCCACTATATTTCCTCTAACATTAAAACAGTGAATCCTGTTCTGTCTTTTTGCACATTAACTATTGTATAGTTTTGTGCTGCTTTTAATATATTCCCATTCGTATCTTTTATAGCACTGGCGTTCAAAGTATCTCCATAAGAAACATTGGGAATATCTATGCTTCTACAAGTGGCCATTGGTTTAAGTGCTTCTACACCAACTCCTAAATCTTGCTCAACATATTCATTATTTAAAATGATAACGATATTAGAAGATGTGCCATTCCTTGTATAAACAGCATCAATTCCATGACCATACTCGGCATCAAGATAACCTAACATATCTTCTTCAGTTTCAAGCATGAATTGAGACATTATTCTTCCTCTAAAACCAATGAAATTAAACCTGTATTGTCAGGCTCTACTGTTTGAATTGTGAAAAATGTTTGTGGAACTAAAGTGTTCCCTTTGTTTGTAGTAATTGCATTTACTAACAGTCTATCTCCTTGAGATATATGCGGTGCATCAGATGATTTTATTATTGCTCTTGGTTGAAATCCATCTACATCAACAGTACCGCCACCTATAGCAAAATACTCTTGGTCTATTATTAGGTTTATAGGATAAGAATCACCTGAATCAATATCGTACCAAGTATCAATCAATCTTAATCTTGAATCCCATAATGCACTTTGAACTTCAATAAAAAAACCACTAACACCATGCCCTGTTGTGGTATCTACATAAGAATTAAAGTCTAAAGCACTCTCTAATGGCATGATTTATTTTTTAGCTCTAGTTTTAGTAGCTTTTACTTTAGAAGTTTTTAAGCCTACGCTTCTATCTTCTTTTTTAGCTTTAGGTTTTGCTACATGAACCTCTGCTTTCTTATAAGAGCAAAGTTGATGTCCAATATCTTCAGGCAATTCAACAACATCACCTGCATGTACCTTTTTACCATCTGCGATTGTATCGCTTGTTATTAAGTATTTTTTCATATTTAAGTTGGGGGTATTGCTACCCCCATTCCATTTAAGCATCAGTTAATTAGTCTGAAGATTTACAGAAAGATACTGCGTGTCTTACAGCAGTGTCAACAGTCTGTAGAGCAACAATTCTTACTCCACCTGATTGACTTAGGCTATAAGCATCTACAGTTATATCTAATCCGCCATACATACCAATTAATAAGTCTGCAAAGTTACCAAAGTAGAAATCTCCACTTGTTACTTGATTACTTCTGATTACATTATAACCATTCATAGTGTTATCAGGAGATACAACAAACTGAGCAGTACCACTAGCCTTTTCAGTTGTTTTCAAAGTACCAAAGTCAGCAGGTCTACAAATGTAGCTTAAAGAACCAGTTAATGCGTTGTCATTAGCAACAGCAGATTCCATAGCAACAATCTCAGCCCATGTTGGGTTAGCAGCACCAAAAGTAGTAGTGTTAATACCTGAAGTATTAGCAATACCTGTAGGCTGACCACTTGAACCTGAACCAGCTAAAGCACCTAAATCAATAGCAGTAGCTATAGATTTTGTTAGGTCATCTCTGATTAAGTTCTCAACATCTAATGAAGATTGTTGTAGTAATAATCTAGTTACATCTGTATGTGCACCAACTACTTTAGGTGACATAGTGACTGAACCAACTTCTAGCTGTTCAGAAGCTGAAGTACCACCTTCAGTAGCAATCCAACCTGCTGCAGCAGTAGCAGTTTTCTTAGGTATTACAACATTACCTTGTAATCCTCTAAGCATAGTAGCACCAGCTCTCATTACTGAAGACTCATTTCTGAGAATATCAATAAAGTCTGAGCCTTTGTAATCTTCAGCAACTAGACCAGCATTATCAGTCACGTCAGCATCCCTTTTACCCCAGTTGCTTAGAACTTCAGCAGGTAGCATGATACCTTGAGCATCTTTACCATATTGTCTAGCAGCTTCAGCAGAACATTCAAATTCAAATGCAGCTTCTTCTTGTGCTCTTCTATCGCTTGGATTAGCCATAGCTCGAATAGCTCTTACTAGGCTAAATTCCCTTACTTCTTCTTTAGTCATACCGATTTCTGAAGGAGTTTCTAGTGGAGTGTTGTTAGAAATATTTTCTAGCAATACGCCTCTAAATTCTTCAACAGAGATACCATCAGCAATCGCTTTGTCAGCTAAATCTCTTTTATTGTGTCTAGCTGCTAAATCTATAATCTCTTTTGAGTTTCTTTTAAATTCAGCTTTAGCTTCATCAATAGTTTGAGTTCTAACTTCGTCAAGATTAATATCTTTATTTTCCATTGTTATTACCTCTATATTGTTAATATTTTGTTTATCTTTAGAACGACCAACTCCAACAAGTCTTGACTGGTCAGCAGGAACAGATACAGAAGAAACTTCCATAGGTGTCCATTGAGCTTTATAGTAATTCTCATCATCTTTGTTCATTCTAGTTAATTTATCGACTCTGTAGCCAACTGAAATGTTCATACGTATACCATCAGCCACATCTTCAAATATTTCTTGAGCTAAAGCAGATTTACCAAATCTAACTACAGCAGTTGTCCTTTTTGCTGTCTCATCTAATTTGAATTCTTCAATTACACCAATTTGCTTTTCCATGTCATGGTCAAGTAATAATGGTGCTCTTCCTGAGTTTATAAACTCCATGTTTATATCATCAGCAGAATGTCCTAGTACTTCCATACCAAAACTTCTTTCAACTGGTTCTTCACTAGAAACGCCAACTCTAACCCTTCTACTTTCTTCATCAATGTAAGAAGCTTTAGATAAATCAATAGTTCTATATTTCATAGGCATATCAATTACTTTTCTTTCTTCTTCATCTGATTCAAGCATAGAGACTTCATCAGTTGTTTCTACTTCATCACCTTCATGTTCTACATCCTCATGCTTCGCAAATTCAACAATAACTTTATCGTCTGTTTCACTAACATTGAGGATATGTCTATCTTCTTTATTTTCCATAGCTTTCTCCTCTTTATTCTTTGTGGATAAAGGATGTCCTTCAGGTAGTAGGTCTGTATCATGTTTGCCACTTCTGAACTTACCATTTCTTAAAGCAAATAAGAAACTGTTAATTCTAGCTGCTGCCCATTGTTCAGGACTACTAACCGATGGTCTGACTGAAGCTGGATTAGTTTTATATGCACCAATCCCTCTTTCATAAACTTTTGATAATGTAGATACGTTAGTTCTTTTGGTTTTAGCATCACCAACTTCCTCATTATGTTCTTCAACTTTGTTTTTAATCATTTCAAGAGCTTTACCTGATACTGCTCTTTCTTGTTCTTTCTTCATTTGTTCTACTAATCTTTTTGACCAAGAATAACCAGCATCACCACCCCATAATGCCCAAGCTATTCTTCCATTTGAAGGATAACCTTCTTCACCTTGCTTAAATCCTTCAGCTTGTTTGTCTACTTCATGTCTACTGAAGAAGCTATACATTCTTTTGATAGTTTCATCAGATAGATTTTCACCAGCTACTATTTGTCTTGCTCTTACAGCACCAACCCTAGTGCCACCTCTACCATGCTCTTCACGCCAATCTAAACCTCTCTGAGCTTCTTCTTTCATGCCCTGAGTAGGATTACTCATCTTCGTTATCTCCGCCTTGTATATTAGCTTCTACTGGCAATTTAGCACCAAATGGTTGATAGGCTAGTTCAATACCATATTGTTTAGCTAGTTCTATCTCTTTTTGATGTTGTTCAAATAACTCTTCAGTATCTCTACCATAAGCAGCAGCAATATCTGAATAACTTATTGTTCCATTTTGTAAGCCGAGTACGTTTGACTGCATTTCTTTCAATGGGTCAATCCAAGCAAAACTTCTAGGTATGAAGTTTACTGAATTAGAGAATTTATCAAACTTACCCATTGGTAGATTGATGTAACCTGTAGATATAGACATCTCTAACCAAGATTGAAATACTGGGTTCACAAAATGCTCAATAACAAATTGTTGATATATCTGATACATAGACCTATCTTCTAAAGCACCTTGCCTGATACTAGAGTAATTAACTGAAGTTAAGTCGTTAGATAATGAGTGGTAAGAAATATTTAAACCTGATGCAATACTTCTTAAAACACTAGTTGTAAATGAATCAAAAGCAGATGTTGGGTGTGTAGGGTCAAATGCTTTGAAGTCCATACCTTGAGGTAATTGTTCAAATACACCAGCCTGTGCGTTCATTGTTGGATTGAAAGTATCTTCATACTCGCCATCACCAACATATCCATCACCATCAGGTGAAGTAAAGAAACCCATTTTAGATGCACCAACTCTAGCTGCAACTATTTCTGCTTCTAAGTAACCATTTAACATCTTCACATTAGCCATTGCTGTAGCAACCAAAGAAACACCTCTAGTTTGTTCTGCTCTAGTAGGTAGGTAAGCATGGATAATCTCATCAGCAGGAACTCTAATGTGTTGTGCTTGAGCTAAGTAAACCCTATCGTATGGATGGTCTTTGTATAAGTGATATGCCACTGGCTTATCATATTTATCTACCTCAACACCCATCTTGATGCGATTACCTGTGGCTTTATAGACATCGTTTTTGTTCTCATCTAAGTGGTCTGCTTCTAAAAACTGTAATTGAAAACCAAAAGGAGAATTGCTGTCTTTTATCTTTCTTATTAAGACCTCACCATCTCTACATAAAGATTCAATAAATATCTTTTGACAATCTAAGAATGACAATCTTCCATTGGTTGTACAATTACCAACCTTTGACCATTCCTTCCAAGCTGACTCAATGAGCTGGTTAGCAGCAAGGTCTAATGAACCATTGTCATTTCGACTTTTGCTACTAACTCTTATGCCATGCTTACCGATAACATTAGACACCATCAGGTTAAGGTATCTTGCAATATAGCTATCGTTCCTTGCTAACTCTCTTGCTCTATCTCTGAGTATTCTTATGTTATCTTTTATTTCAGCATCAGCACTAGTTGAGGTGGTTATAAAATCTGCAAACAGTCTACCAGTATTAGCACCAGCGTAACTTCTTCTATATGCTTGTCTTTTTTTCTTTTTAGGCTCATTAATGCCTAATATTCTGTTATACCATGCCATTATTTTACAAACCTTACCTTGGGTGTATTTCCTGACCCTCTTTTGTTTTTAATTCTTAATTGTTTAACTTCTTTTAAGTATTCGGCTTTATATCTAGCTCTAAAAGTTAAAAGTTCGTCTACAGACATTCTTGATAATGACCTTCCAGCTATAGACATAGATGATTGGTCAATGTTTGCTCTATTTTCTATAACAGCTTCTATTGAATCTAAAACAATTTTTGCATGACTTCTAACTGAAGCTGATGTGGTAGCATAATTATCTTGTATTTCTACAAACCCTTCTTCTAACTTAACTCTTGCTGAGTCAGATGTTCTTGTTATATAAGAAACCCAGTTATAGTTACCTTTTGTATAAGAAGATGTGCTACTTGCTTCTATAATGTAAGTATCATTAGACTCAGTAGCTTCTATTGTAAAGTTAGAAGCTGTAGACCCATCAATTAAATTAAACTCATAAGATAATGAATAAGATGCTACTGGATAGTCTTCTGATAAATCGTCTCTTTTCCATGCCCAAAAGTCTCCCAACTGCAATTCAGTAGGAACTTGAGATGGATAGTTTGTTGAATCAAATTTGTTGCTCAAGCAAAAACCTCATAAATGTTTTAGATATATCTACATCTAACACTAAGGTTTATTAGGGTATTGTCAATATAAAAAAGGGAAAAAATAAAAAAGGCTCAATTAAGAGCCTTTTATGGTTTTGGGTGAGATTATGAAGTAAAAATTATTTTTTTAGATTTTCTAGCTTCTTCTCTAACTTGTTCAGTTAAAGCTATTTCAGGATAATGCTTAATAGTAACAACATTATCTTTATGATGTGCTGTTGATAAATGTTTATCACCACCTGTAAGTACAGTTCCGCAAGTTAGTTCATTCATGTATAAGCCATGTTTGTTACAATCAGTAACTTGTAAAACTTTACCATCCTCAGTTACTAAAGCTAGTATTCCATGTCTATCAAAGAAATTATCTTTAAAATCTAGCTCATTAGAATATCCATCAAATAGTCCTAATTTACCATTTGCTTTTAAAATGTTATTAGCTGTTTCTACAGCTTCTCTAAGATTTTCAGTTTTTTTAATTATTTTGTATTCCATGTTTGACTCCTTTTTGTTTAACATACTACCTATATTACCTATAAATATATAAATGTATATAGTTTTAATGAAAAAACAACAATTATTTCCAAGAAGTAGCGAAATTTCCTCTATTTATGCCTTTTTGTGGTCTATTTTGCCTTTTTTGTTGCGGTTGTGACTCTTGAGTAAGTATTTTGTTCTCGATAGAGTCATAGTTAGGATTTAAAATATAAATAGCAGCAAAGTTATAAACCAATGTATCTAATGCTTCGTTTCTTGGCCTAACTTGCTTCCAAACCAGTGATTTTCTACCTCTTACAAACTTTGTGATTCTTTTTTCTGCTGTTAGCTGTTTAAAGTACTCTTCATCAAGGTCTGAGCAAAAATGCAGAGTAGTGCTTTCAGGTTCAGTAGATAATCTAGCAAATATCGCTTCTTTTGCACTATCTGTACCAACACCATAAAGTACTGCTCTATTTTTGCCAACAAATGTAGGTCTATTAGCTATTGGTTTACCAGCTTGAGATAAACCTTTGATTGCAAATATTCTTCTAGCTTGTCTTGGCTTGGTAAATTGATAAACCATGTTGGTATGATGCCCACCTGAGTCAACAGTGCAACATGATATAGGTATTAATCTTTCAGATTCAGTCTTAAATCGTTTTTTTAAATAAGCATCTAAATCTGACCAAACATTCTGAGCATTTGGGTCACCCCAAAATATCTTATAGTCACAGACCCACGCTTCATAATTCTTACCCCATCCCACTAATTGCAGTTCTAATCTATCTTTCTGTGTATCAACACCAGCAGTTAAAACTAATACATCTTCAGGTATAGTCGTATAATCATAATTCAATCTGCGTTCTAATAGTGTTTCATATTCAACAGCTTCTCCTTGCTCTTCCCAAGATTCGCCTAAAGCAGTATTTACCCAAGTCTTTAGCATTTCAGGATTCTTTTTAGCTTCAAGAAATGATTTAGCCATATCCGCCCAAGTAGACCAAGGTGAATATAGCTCAGATATATGGAATCCTGCTGTATCTGATTTAGGTGCTGATGCTATCCATTCACCATTCTTTAACATCCATTGCTTTTTAGACTCATCAATAATAGAGCCACATTCTTCACATGCATAATTAGCTGTTTCAGGTTTATCTTCTTCCCAAACTACGTTTTTCCATTTTAAGACCTGTTTATGATTACATTCAGGACAAGGTACATGATAGTAACGCTTATCTGATTCTTCAAAAGCTGTTTCTATTCTTGATAATCCTTTTATTGTTGGGGTAGAGCATAGATAAATCTTCTTATTCCAAAAAGTAGTTGTTCTCTTTGTTGCTAGTGATATTGGGTCACCTTCTGCACCTGCTGATGCTTCATATCTATCACACTCATCTGCTAAAACAATTCTTATTGGTCTTGATGCTAATCCTGATGCAGAATTAGAACCAACAATGTTTAGATTACCACCAGCAAACTTTTTAGATAAAACTGTATTACCACTATCTCTACTTCTTGGGTCTTTAACACAATCCCTTATCTTTTCAGAATCTCTTATCATCATAGCTAATCTATCTTTACTAAATGCTTGAGCCATCTGAAGTGTTGGTTGCATTATCAGTAATGGTGCTGGGTCTTGGTCTATGTAATAACCAATAACATTTAATAAAATTTCGGTAGCACCAACTTGCGAAGATTTAAGGAACACAATTCGCTGTATATCAGGGTCATTGAAAGAATCCATTATCTCTCTTTGAAATGGTGCTCTATCAGTTCTCCACTGACCAGCTTCTGCTGAAGACTCAGGTGATAATCTTCTGTAGGTATCTGCCCAGTTACTTATCTTCAGATTGGGTGGTGGAGTCCAAGTCTGATTGGTCTCCTGTATCACCTTTTCTATATTTTTGAGGTATTCCATCTTGAGCTAACTCGTTTAGTGCTTCATGCACTTGTTCTTTTATTATTAATTCTGCTTCAGCGTATTTATCCACTGTAATGACTTGATGTGCGATTCTTGAAGGTAGTCCTAATAGCTTTGCTCTTGCATTAGCTACATAATCAACCCAAGTATCTTCAACTAGTTGTGCTGGTATAAGTTTAGCTTCCATCTCTTCTACTTCTAACTCAGCCTTTCTAGCTTGAGCTGCAGTAAGTTTAGTTTTTTCTTCAGCAATATCACCAGTACCGCTTCTTTTATTGTATCCACCTAGTTTTCTAAGGTAGGAGATGTAAGCAACTCTGCAAACATCTAAGTTGAGTGGACTTCTACCCATTTTTGAGGGCAATACGCCATCTCTAATCAATTCTGAGACTCTTTTGACTGATAAGTCCAAATGGTCTGCAACTTCTCTTTGTGTAGCCATACAGTGCGTTAATTACCTAATTAAATATTGACTGTCGCTAAGAAAATATCGAGCTGTCCAATTACCA
>Ga0208899_1001357_pt1 | contig 17318 bp, 18 predicted proteins | sample VirMetDEL_Nov_24_FD_184518 | JGI IMG/M metagenome (GOLD analysis project Ga0208899, IMG submission 184518) | Aqueous microbial communities from the Delaware River and Bay under freshwater to marine salinity gradient to study organic matter... | ecosystem: Environmental > Aquatic > Marine >... | reverse complement strand
GTCCAAAAAGAATTAGAAGTAAAAGCACTGACAAGTAAAAAGGTCCATACTTCATTACATGTGAAACACGGTAAGATATTGGTACAATTTGATTAGTGGCCTTCTCAACGACCACAGCTGCCGCCCTATCTTTGTAAGCCTGTTGTTGTTCGCTTGTGAGTTGTTTCCACTTTCTCCCCATATACTCAACATATTTCATTTCTGTGTCAAGACTTTTCATTTCTTCTTTGAATTTTTCCATGTTTTCCTTACCAAATAGCGTGTATCCTGAAAGAGGTCGTGCCTTTTTCTCCATCTCAGATGATTTTCGGGCAGATGTCTTGTTTTTAACCTTGTGTGATTTGTTTGATTGATATGTAATCATAAATTATAAGATTCAAATTTTGAGAGGGTGATTACTTGACTATTTAAGTGAGTCCCTGAATTTTTGAACTTCCGCCCCTTTACCACCGCCGCAGCCAAAATATGAATACTTCCAACACTCGCACAATTTTTCCCATATCATATCCCTTCCCGCATTGTGTGAATTACAATACACCCTTGTAAGTTCAACATTCTCTACCCATAGAGAGTATCTCAGATATCCGGGTCCCCGACGTATTACTCCATCACCATTCACCCAATCCTGTAATTTTGTTTTCCCCTTTGAAGGGTTCGGGGAGAGCACACACTTCTCATATTCCGCGAGTACAGAGTCAAATGACATCCCTTGGGATTTGTTTGATTGATATGTAATCATAAATTATAAGATTCAAATTTTGAGAGGGTGATTACTTGAAACCAAATCTACTCTTGTATGAAGATATATTACTTCTCAATGACGTGCTTTCTCCCCAGAGCAAATAATATGAAAGGAACCCTGCGCGCGTAGGATCATTTGTTTGTAAATCTTTTTTGTGGCGACTCCTATATCTTGAACGACGTTCTTTGTCTTTTGAGAGTAAGTAATCTGTCATACCTGCTGCTCCGAAATAAGTTTTCTTTTCTCTGCCTGTTGATGTATCTGTAAATACAGCAACATATTTCTTACCAGATTTATCAGATCTCTTTACAATCATTTTATCATATTTTACCATTTACAGTTATATATTATTTTTTTTAAAACATACAAATCCTTGATTATCTTTTGGATGAATGTACTTCTTTATACATTCACAATTTGGATAGAGTTCTGATAATTTCTCTATTTCATTTAGATTTTCTGGAGGAATATCCTCAATAATATATATATCATTACAATATTTCCACAAAGTCTTGAATGATATTATTTGATGTGCTAATATATGACTTCCATCATCAATTATGAAATTAACTTCACCTATATTATTCATCATTTGTTCTAATTGTAAAGTATCACTTTGATCGCATTTATATGTTTGAATCCCGTCTAATTGTATTTCACGTATATCACAACCAAATATATGTGATTTTTCAAAAAATTCTTTCCACATATACAAACTTGCTCCTGCTCTGTAATTATCATTTGTAAATTTACACATTAATTCAGGATAACCAATTCCTATTTCCAAGACCTTATCATATTTTTTGTTTTTTAATATTTCATAGTATTCTGGCGTGTAGTGATGATTTATTTTTGGCGTTTTATCACATAAATATTTTTCTGCTATTATACATAAAGGCGTTTCCATGTTACACAATATTCCTGTATTATATATTAATTTAGATAAAAGACCTGATAGAAAAAAGCAAATCGAAGATGAATTAGATGGGTTTCGTAATATTGAAAGAGTTGAGGCAATAGATACTTGTACTACATCAGGATATTATGGTTGCGTTTTATCACATATCAATGCTTTGGAGACAGCAAAAGAAAAAGCATATAAAGAAGTTATGATTTGTGAAGACGATTTCGAATTTGTAAATAAAGATAAGTTTGTTTATCCTGATATTGATTTTGATGTCTGTATGTTGGAAGGGGATATTGTCGATAAATCATTTATTAATTGGAATTATAATAAAGTATCACTTGGATTACACACTGGTTGCTATATTGTAAAGAAACACTATTATGATATATTAATAGATTGCTTCAAAGAAAGTTATGATAAGTTAAAAAAAAATCTTATAAGGGATAATTATTTAGATGTTTATTGGAATAAGTTACAAGTCAACGATACATTTATTTCACCATCATTACAAATAGGTAGGCAACGTGAAAGTTATTCAAATATTAAAAATAAAAACATGAAAAGATATTTAGATTAAACGAAGTAAGCTTAATCACCACAAATAACTTCTGAAATATTATCTTCACTACTTGATTTTTCAAGTTTTAAAATCTTTTCTATTTCTAATGCTTTTTTCGATAAACTTGTTTTTTCTCTCAAATCTACAATGATTTCATTTAATTGTAGATTTTGATCTCTTAACTTTTGGTATTCTTCTTCAGATACACCTGCCTTTGATGAAGCAAGCCTATCCTCCATAACCTTTATGTGATCCATAAGTTTACGATTAACCCTTCTACTGCTTTCAATTGCTTCTTCACGATCTCTGTCAAGTTCTTGACGTAGTTGTTCTTTTAATTCATCTTTATAAATTGCTGATGCTGCTTCTTTAAAGTTACCTTCTTTTTCCTCAAATATTTCACATTTCTTTTTTAAACGAGCATTCTCTTCACGGAGTACTGTAGGAGCATTAAGATTAATCAAAGCATCAATGATTAACTTTGCTGCTGTTTTCTTTGTTTCTTTAGTAACCCATTCTTGTAATATCTTTTTTACATCACGTTTAAGGTTCTTTTGTTTATCGGTTAATTTATCACTACTAGAGTAGGAGTATAAACCATCTTGTGCTAAATCCAAAATACGAATCGCTGCGGCATCGAATTGCTTTTCTTGTTTCATTGATATTACAAATATTTTATTTTTAAGTGTTTTACATTTTTATATTTTATTTTTACATTCTTGTGTTTCCACTCTCCTCCCCTTCTCTCCCCCCCTCCCTGAACAAATGTATAGATATAGTTACTCCTTTTAATTATAACCACTCAATAATTGTGTAATAAATGTTCCAATTGTGTAAAAAAAGAGCCAAATATGTAAAATAAGAGCCTAATATGTAAATTATGAGCCAAAAATGTAGTAATTATGAATTGTATGAAAGGTAAAATGTAAGGCTTAAAAGGGATGAATGGTCTGTTTAAAAGGCAAACAAAGGTAATACACAGAAAGTTAAAAATTAATTGTGAAAGTATTTTAAAAATGAAAACCAAAAATAAAGTTTAGGAACAAAGTGACTTGAGTTTTGTTAAAAAAAAGAAGAAGCGGTGTTTTACCTTTCACGCCTTTTAAATTACTGATTGTTCCCTTTTAACGATTACATATTGCCTATTAATTGGCGGTGTAAATTGTTATTTAAGCCATTTTTTTTACATTTTCGACCTTTTTTTGACACTCAGTACCTTTTTTGGGACGTTTTACCATTCTTTTTTACACCGCTGGTCTTTTTAGGATTTTTGTATCCTTCAAACATATCTTTTGCTTTAACCTTTTTGGCATCCTCTTGTACTTTCTCAAGATTGAAACAATCATTATTGTTGTATGGTTTACATTTCTTTTTCGGCATTTTTATATTTTTTATTATTAATAGAATATTTTTTTTATATTTATATCTTTAAAACATGTCATTAGTATTACTATCAAACGATGAAATATTCAACAATGGAGGTGGGATATCACAACCGAACTCATTTACGAATGTTACAGAGTCACCTTTAATAATTAAGGCTAACTCTGAAGTTGCTCTCCAATCACTTAAAATCAATAAAGAAGGTCAAGCACATGTGTCAAGAGCGAATAATCGTATGGGATTATACATTGGTAGATATTTAAACGATCAATACGACCCATACGATGAAGCATATACCAGAGAACCAAGAAATGTTAATGATATAACATTGAATGAAGGAACATACGATCAAGATGCTTTTGCTGACATGCTTGTACCAAGATTTAAGAAAGCAATCTTTCATCCTGATTTTCAAGATACATTCAATGCGAGTGTCCAGAAAGATGGCGGGGATTTTAAAGGATACAATTTACGATTTGATTATACGACTACTGCTCCGAGCTCATCTATACCGACACAAACCCAGTCAGTTCAAGCAGGTTATGAAGATTATACATATAGTGCTGGTGTAATGACAGCAACAAGTGGTGGCGCTGGTGGAATAGCACAATTTACTGACGCACCACTAAGTGCTAATCAAGGAAGATTTATTGCTAAGTTCAATGCTGCTGGTATTGAATGGTCTATGGGATTAAATCGATATGCCGATTTAGTAAATGAACAACCACCCTATGGTAATGCTGAAGATTTTGGTTTTTATGATTATGTTGCTGTAAGGGATGGAAATGATCTCAAACTATATCATGCTGTTCATAGTGATTTAGACGAAGAAGATGAAATATCAATGGAAGAAGTTGTCTATTATGGATATACTGGCGCGACGTACGCAACACCATATGATTTAAATGTAAACGCATCGTCATTTAATTGGTTAGAATTTCAAATCACAAATGATAAAGTAGATTTTTATCTAAGTGCTAGTGGTAGTTCAAGAACTAAGGTATGTAGTCCTGATATTGGAACTCCAGCAAAGGAAAATTACTTTAAACCTGTAAATCAAGCATGTGCCTACCTATATCCAAAGATTGGATTAGAACCAACACATGTAGCAACAATAATAACCTATGAAGGTCGTGCTCCAACTAATTTCAGTTACACAGGTAAAGACAATGCTGGAAATAATTTATCAATGGATTTTTACAGAACATGTTTATTGAATGGTAAAATATCATTATGTAGTGAATTAGATACAAGATTTTACAATGATATGGAAGATGCTACTCAATTTTCATTTGTAGGGATAAACGCGAGTAATGCTATCGATGCTGATTGTGTATTAGTTGTTGGTAATACCAAACTGTATACACAACCTGAACGTCAAGTCAATGGATACAATACTCAAGAACTATTAGGATTCTTGGGTGAAGCCTATGTAAAGGCAACCAGTTTCGGTAATACATTTGAACTATTTACGAGTACTGATGTACCAGTGTATAAATCAACTGATAGTATATTTGTTCGTCTAAGTTCAGGTACTCAGCTTTCAAAGAATGGCCTTACTGGTACAGATAGTAAAATATTATATCATTGTCCTAGGTTCGATAATGCTGGTAACGAGCAAGGTGGTCTTTATTTCGAACCCGGAGAGAAGACTTATCTAGACTTAGGAAATATAGGAGATACACCTGTAAATTCATTTAGTATTGATATTGTTGATCGTAAGGATAAACTTGTCAACGGATTGATAGGTGATACCATTGTGATGTTACATATACGCTCTAAAAAGAAGTGAAAACATACTTAAATAGAATTCTATATATTACATTAAATAATGAAAGGAATTGTTTATAAAATAACAAGCAATGATAAAACATATATTGGTTCAACACAAAGAACTATGAAAGAAAGATTAAATAGTTTTCATCATAGAGCATTTACTAAATATGGTTTTGATAAATACAATCATACAATTGAAATACTTGAAGAGATAGAATATAATGATAAATTGGAATTATTGAAATTGGAAGGTGAATATATTCAAAAATATGATTGTATAAATAAAGATTTACCTTGTGGTTTAGGAAAAGACAAAAAACAATATGATAAAATAAGATATGAAAAAAACAAACAAAAATTATTACAACAACGTAAAGAGTATATACAAAAAAATAAAAAACGTATATCTGATTATAACAAACAACGAAGACAATATGTTTGGTCTTGGGGTGGAGATCCAAGAAGTAATAATAATCTATTAGAAATTAATATATAGAAAAAGTAATTAATAGAAGTTTTAGAAAGAATTATTAATATTTTTAGTCAGGATTAATAAAAATGTTTAGTAAAATATAGAAATGGCAGACGTTTTACCAGAAATAGTCAATGATCCTGATCTAATTGTTGAAAGCGATGAAGATCAAATCCCAGAAGAATTGGAGATTAAAATGGAGGTACGAGATATCGATACCGATGAGGTATTCGAAAAAAAGAGAAAAGAGAAAGGAGTTGAGCCTGTAATCAAACCTGTAAAAAAGGAAGCGAAGCCAAAAAGACAAATGTCTGAGGCTCACAAGGCGAAACTTGCTGTTGCTCGTCAAAAGGCTGTTGAAAGCAGGAGAAAAAAATCCGAAGAAAAGAAAAAGATGAAAGAATTAGAAAGTAAAGTCACTGCGAAACAAAAAGAACAAAAAATAAAAGAAATGGAGGATATTGTAAATGATGTACCGCCCGAGGCACCAACTCCTGTAAAGGCAGAAATAGATGAATCAGTTATTCAAAAGGCAATTGAGGAGGCATTGTTAAAACAAGAAATGATGAGGCAAGAACGCAAACGAATTAAAAAACAAAAGCAAGACGAAGAAATAAAAAAAGCCAAGGCACAAGAAGTCATTAGACAGGCTGTATATCCTCCAAAGTTGTACGCAGGGGATCAAGGTTTCGCCTCCAAGCACATTTTTAATTTTCAATAACACTAATATTTTTTTGTAAGTTATATATAATAATATAAATATGGATTATCCACAAATAATTCCTATCAAGTCTGAAAATAACGGTCAAGCCAAATATCATCATCCACATTTACCTGATGTAGGGGTGAATATACCCGGAGAAGGTAAAATGCTTCTCATGTTAGCTCCTCGGGGTTGCGGTAAGAGTACGATTATTTCTAATCTCTTTCTCAATGATAACCTCTACGGACAAGAATTTTTTGATGATGTCATTGTAATATCACCTACGATACATTTAGATAGAACATCACGATTTATGAAAAAGAGATTTACATGTTATGATACGTATAGTCCTCAGTTAATACATGATATTACAAATAGACAAATGGAGTACGACGAAGAAGACCGACCACAGATAGCAATGGTACTTGATGATTGTGTTGGTATAATGGATAAACATGTTGCTAATTTAGTAACAAGATCTCGTCATTACAATATTAAATTACTTGTGATATCAGTACAAAAGTTCAGGGGGGCTGTAGATCCAATTATTCGCGCAAATTCGACGGATGTGTTAGTCGGCAGCCCATTTCCAAATCAACGTGAATTGAATGCTATTGCCGAGGAGTATGGAGATCAGTTCCATGGTCCCAAAGAATGGTTAAAATATTACCATCAATGTACTCCTAATAAGTATGATTTTTGTTATATGAAACTATCAAATCCTCCCTTACTCTTTAAAAACTTTGAGAAGGTCGTTGTAACAGGCGGACAAAAGACGGTAAAGTCTGTAGAAGATACTACTCAAAAGAAGATGGCTGAAGAAAAAAAAATAGAAAAGAATGATTAATTTTATTTTGTTTAACTTCAGTATAACTTAAAAATGGGATTTGACATGTACAATATGAGTAATGCTATTTCACAAGGTAACATGCTGTCACAAAGTGTAGAACAATTGAACGATACTATTCGTCAAACTAATGCTTTAAACGCAAGTAGAGCAAAATCAGCAGTAACTACAGCAGTAGATCAAGACAAAGAAATTGGTATTTTGACAGGAATTAAAGAAGGTGCTAGTGAAGTAACTGCCTTAGGTAATGTAGCATTATCTGTAAATAATTACAAAGAAGCAGTTGCTAATGCTGGTAAACCCGGATTCACTGAGGTTAAACCGACAAGTGATGATTTACAACCAAAAGCACCTGCCGAGGGTTCGGGTGAAGCAATTGATGAAATGGCTGAAAAACCAAGTGCTGCGATACAAACTAGTGAAGGTACATTTGAAGAAGGTTCAGATGTTCTTTCTAAAGGTAAAGGCATTGTTGCTGGTGGTGAAGCAGTAGAAGGAGCAGCAGGTACTGGATTGAAAGTAGCAGGAGCAATTGGTAAAGGTGTTGGTGTTCTTGGAGGACTTGCTACGGCTGGATTAGATGTTGCTGCTGAATATAAATCATTAAAAGCAGGACAAGGTCTTGCTGGAGATAATTTAGCCGAAAAAATTGCTAATATTGGAGCAATTGGTGGGAGTGCTCTTGACATGTTAGGATTTGTACCCGGACTACAAATATTGGGAGTTGTTGGTTCTGGTATTCAAGCAGCATCTGGAGTACTTGATGAAGTAGGCAATGCTGTTGAAACAAAACAAAAGGTACAATCAGATCAAACTACTCCTCCTCCAGCGACTATTCAACAGACCGCACAGAGTTCTCTTGCTGGATCTTTTGCTAATGTAAGGACTGGATAAGAACAGTTTTTTAATAATTAATTTTTTTAAAATATTTTTATATTCAACCATATTATAAATATGTCCGAAACCACAGGATTCTTCGTCGCCGACAATAAGATACCACTTAAAGAAAGTTATGTTGCGATACCTTCTCAAAATGGTTTATCGTACAACGCACAGAAATTAATTGAATTTTACATCCCACCGAATGTTGACGCTTTCAAGCCGAAGAACTCATACCTACAGTTTGATTTTCAAATCACACAGGATGCTTCTGCTTCTAACACTCGTCTTCAACTTGACGAACTCATTGGCGGTCAGGTATTAATTGATACTATCCGTATCCACTCAGGTGACAAGTCTGAACTTCTTGAAGAAATAAGACACTACCCAGTCCATGTAGCAACTAAGTATGCGTACCATTCTAATCCAACTCTTAAGGATTTACGAGCATTAAATGAAGGTGCTGGTATTTGGACGCCTGATACTCGTGGTACACGTGGTACTTCAAAGTCTATTTTAACCAATCACAAGTTTAGTCCATACTATCAGGCTGTAACCAGTTCAACGACTAATACTTCATTTACTAACTCATTATATCACAAGTGTAAGTTAAAACTACCACTACACACTGGACTTTTCCAAAATGAAAAAGTTGTTCCTGTTGGATTAATGAATGGTCTATTTGTAACTATTCTTACAAGTGAAAACAAACGTGTTTTCAGACAATTGGACTCAGTAAGTTACGAAAGACGTATCCCATTAAATCCAATTTTCCATTCTCTCAATGCTTCTACGGCTGCTCCTTCAACATGGGGTAATTCTTCGGCATCAAATGTATTCTATGTAAAACATGATAATAACAACTGGGAGGTGCCAAATTTCCCATTTGTTGTTGGTGAAACTTTTGAAATGGCTCAGGTAACTGATAGAACAAAAGCAACTTTTGATGCTCCTGCTGTTATTAAAGAATTATCTACGGCAGGTACTGGTGCTAATAAGTATGTTAAGGTTACATTACAGAATGCTGTGACCCCGAGTGCTTCACTTACAAATGCTGGTAACTGGGCTATGTATTCTACCTCAGTAAGAGCAGCAACTACATACAATCCAACTTATGAAATATCCAATGCTGAACTTGTACTCAATCAAATTGATATGGGAGCACAGGCTAAAGCAGAAGCTCAAAGAAATATGAGAGAAGGTAAAATGATGGTTTATGATTTCTTATCTGCTCAGGTATATAACTATTCACAACTTAAGGGTGATCGTGTTGCTAACATTGGTATCCCTGCTAATCACCAAAGGGCAAGGTCTATCATCTGTGTTCCAACTGATGCGAGTGTCTATTCTACTCGTGATTCCATTAGTGGTTCTGGTACGTACGAAATCAAGTCAGGGACTGATATAGCATTACATTCTACTCAGTCTGGTATAGCAGGTATATCTGATAGGCTAACCGAGTACTTCTTCTTCTATGATGGCCGTAATCAACCTTCATTGAATGTAAATACTACTAAGATTAGTGATAATAACTCAATAGCAGCAATTCCAATCATTGAATTAGACAAAGCACTTGCTCAGGCACAGATGCCAGCTATGGACTTATCACGATTTAGTGAAAACTTCTGTATTGGTCGTGCTTTATCACTTAATAGTGGTACTTACGACATGCGTGGTAAGGATTGTCGTCTCAATGTATATTATCAAGATACAGTAAATGCTCCTAAAAAGGATAAGCTTTGGTGCTCATTCGTGTATCATATACGTAGGATAAATATTCGTGCTGATAGTATAACCGTCGAGGTATGATAGTAACTGTATTTTTTTAAATTAAACTTTTTGAAAAATAATCATATAAATAATTATATAATTATCCTATAAAACATGTCAATCATATACCAAGAAATCCAACCGAGTAATGTTAATTCAACCCAAAAGGTTTCGTACAAGAAGGGAAACCCGATTGTATCATTTTTAATTGGAGCACAGCCTCACCTTTTAGACGCTGGTAGTGTTCGTATTAGTGGTGACATTGAATTCTTCAAAGATGCTAATGATACCAAACCAACTACTGCCGACCAATTAGCAATTGATGAAAAATTAGCAGTCTATTCAATTATGGATAAAGTTACGATTACTTCTCAGAGGTCTAGACAGGTAATTGAAACTGTAAATCATTATGGACGTTTTCTTTCTACGTACATTCCCTATGTAAATTCTAAAAGTGATAAATTTTCTCACTTGAATGAGATGGCTCTTACCTTACCTAACTATGAAACTCAAAAGAGAGAACTTGTTGATTTTCCAGCAACAGAACATGGATCGAGATTTTGTATTCATGTACCAACAGGTTTTTTAAGTTCAGGTAACATGATACCTCTTAGTGCTGATTCGCTTGGGGGTGTTGAAATTTCCATAAATCTTGCCCCTGATGCTCAGGTTCTATACGCTCAGAACGGCACAACTACTGGACTTACCGACGCTTACTACCAACTATCGAACCTAAGACTTCACTGTGAATTAGTTGTACCACCTGATCCCAGAAACATGCTCCCACCACAGGGACAACTTACGTACAATGCTATCACGTCTTATTTCAATGTAATTAACAGTGCTAATGCTGTTGTCAATTTCAACCTTGGTACATCTCGCACCCTCGGTGTATTTATGAATATGTGTCCGAGTAAGTATCTAAATAACTTAGCATACAACTCGTATGCTACGACAACTCCATTGAACTCTGACGGATCACAGGCAGACATTAAACAAATTATCTTTACCAAAGCAGGTATGCGTATGCCTATTGCTTTTAATATTGATACAAATGTAAAAGAAACTCCTTCTATTTCTACTGTAGATCCCGAAGTTGTAACATTTGCTCGTAGTTCGATTACATCTGGATTAAATCTAAGAGCAGAAATATCACCGATTAACACAAACAGATTATACACGGGAGCAGTTCCACCACTCACGGCTGACGGTGGTGTTATGGAGTGTATCGGCGTGCCGTTTGACACCACTGGTACTGGTGTGGGCGAGGATTTTAGCACAACTCCGTTTGGTATCCAGATGGAGACCAATTTGACTACGGATTCTCCAAATGCTCTTTTCCTTTTTGTTCATTCAAGACAAACTCTTGTATTTAGTCCCCAAGGTCTCCAAGTGGTTCAGTAAATCCTTGTGATTAATTTTTTTTTTAAAATTATTTTTATATTCAAAGATATTATAAAAAATGTCTATGTCTAATTCGAACCCTGATGTTTCAGAAACTGTTCCTGTTTCACCACCAAAAATGGACTCGTCCAATGTTCCAGATTTAATCCGTGTAGGAGCTATTCAATCTAATATGGCTATGGATATTACAAGCGATGTGTTAGATCCTGTCGTTAATACACAGAGCAACTGCCGATTTGTTTTACAAAATAAAGGTTATTTACATGATGGTTCTCGTATTACCTTATGTGTAAAGGGTAATGCTTCAACGACTGTTGGAGCTTTCTTCCCTCTTAATATTGGTGTTCATTCACTAATTAAAAGAGCTACTTTAAAGGTCGGTGGTAATACTATCTCTGAGTTAGATGATTACAATCACTTCAAGGCTTTTGAAAGTATTTTCTTATCCAATGAAATCAACAGAGACCGCGAGGCATACATGTCTGGTCGTCAAGTGGCTCACGAGTTTAGATATGATAGTACTGCTGGGAGCTGGTCTAATACTGCGGCGAATGAGTATGGATTAGGTAATCAGTTAGAATATGACGGAGGCAATCTTGATGTAGCAGCCGAGTTGGATATTAACAACAAACCAGTATTCTCTGTAACTCTTGCGGAGCTTTTCCCATTTATGAAGGGTTTAAATCTTCCATTATTCGCAATGAAAGAAGAAATCTCAATTGAACTTGTTTGGGAGGGTCAGGTTGGCGGTCGTATATCTGTAAATTCTAATGAGGCTGCGATTGGTTCAAGTGTTGAGATTGATACAACTGAAGTTAAACTTGTTGCTGACTACATTTTCTATGATGGTGAAATTATGTCTCAACAGTTACAGGCGTACAACTCACAGCCAACTAACTTTACTTACAATGATTACCGTTTAACCAAGACTACCTTATCTGTAGCAGATGCTAAGAACAGTGTTCGTAACCTCGGTGGCGCAGGGCGTATTGTAACCAAGGTTATGACTTTTATCAATGATGATAATAGATCTGAAAGATATGTTCTTAACAAATATGCTGCTGTAGCACCTGCTAAGGATTATTCAAGTGGTACTAAGAAGAATGATACTCTTACAACCAATATCCGTATGAATGATTTCTTTGTATTCCCGATTGATTTATCGAATAGTGCTGTGTTATTTGATAAGACTTCCCGTGCTATGGGCTCGTTACCATTTGTAACTCGTCAAGAGTACTCTGGAGAAGGTAATACGATTAGTAGTGCTTCATTCGAACAAAACGCCCAGAATGGTTCGCGTGGTATTGCGAGCAACTTTTTCTTTCAGGCATATCGTCTTCCCGCTGGACGTGTCAATGCTCGTGGTCTTGAACTTACTACGAAGTTAGATTCACTACCTGCTCTTGCGGCTGGTAAATCATACACACAAAGGTCATTTATTGAAATTTCAAAGGTTGCTTCATTAGAAAATGGTTTCCTTACAAGCGGCTTCCTTTGATTCGCCACTCTACGTGGTTTTAACTAAATAACTCGTTAATTTTTTTATATTTACTTTTTTTAAATGGCAAATCAGGTACAGACTGAACAATATACTGATTTAAAATTACTGGAGTGTTCCCGTAAATCCAGTGTTGAAGTGGGATCTGGTAATAATAGTAATAATGCTTTATTTATGAATAAAGTTGAAGAAGGATTTATGTTAAATGCTGGTGATAAAGTATCAGTTCATAGTGCTATGATATCAGAAGTAGGAGCTGGAAATGATACAATAGAGTTAAAAGGTAATTATATAAAAAGAGTTGGAATACCACATTTAATTAAATTTATACCATACAATTTAAATGAATATTACAACAATGATGGATATTCTGATGTTTTAAATACATATGATGCTGTAAGAACGCAAAAATTTACACATTTTACAGATCTTCATGATAATGAAGTACACATGACATTAAATTATTTTAAAGCAACGAATGGAGAAAATTGTTTTTCATTACCACGAAGATTTGGTGCTTCGAAAAAAAAAGAAGCATATGACTTCGTTGATAGTCATGAAACTGGTGCTACGATACACCAACAGCGAAATGGTACAATAGTAGAAGAAGATTACGGAAGAGATCGTAACGCAAGTTCAGTGTGGAATAATGCTTGGAAAGATAATCGTGAATTATTAAAAGTAAGGCAAGACGGAACAAAATATACATTATTTGTAAGAGATGGTGTAACCTATTATAATCCTAATACAACTGTGCCCAGCTCACCAGATGTATATGAATCACACAATGGAAATGGAAGTATTGATCCTGCTGTGGCTACATATTATCCTTATAGGGAGTTAAAAAGTGTAACAATACCAAAAGGACGAAGAAGTGCTGATTTTATTGCTGAAACATTTACAGATTCATTACAAAATGCTAGTGCTATTCAAAAATACGAACAATGGAATGGAGGGTTAAATCCTTCAACATTCACATCATATGAGGGACAAGGTGTATTGGGAGCAATTTATAAAACTGATACATACAAGCCATTTAATTGTGCTAATTCAACATTTAATATTGTTAATTATACTAATGCTATGGCTTACAATTATAATAGCGTACCTCGTCCAGTTCCAACGAAAGCTGTGTTAAATTGGATGAATTCATTTCAAAATGTATGTTTCAAAAGACCTGACTTTGTAGAAACTGGACGTGATTCTTGGGGGGACAATATATTTCAAGGTGGTAGATATAAATATATAACACATGTAAGCAATGATAATGTATCTGGAAGAACTACAATGAGAATTGTTTTTAATGTAACATACACAGATCAAAATTGTAAGAAATTAGCTGAATGGTTAAAAACTCAAGAATTATATCCTGAATTTTGGGATTTTAGGAACGCTTCAGGGGTATATTACAATAATAGTCCAAGATTAACATCGACAAATTCAAGATTTTTACATTTGGATATGGTACAAGCGTATGAAAACGCATCAAAAACATTAGCCTCAGATAGAAAAGAGTTTGGTTCAGATATGAATGCTTCAACAACAACAGAGTCAGTAGCAATCAAATACAATACACCATCAGAGCCATTATTTATAACATATATCAAAGATGATGAAAATACATTTTATGAAGAACCAGAGTATAATTCAGTATCTAAAAAATTATCATACGGAGCATTTTTAAATTGGAGAGGTGTTACAGGACAGGCAGTAGGAAATATAATGATTACAACTGAAGGTGTTGGCGGAGTACCGTCAAGATACTATAATGCTTCAGGATTTTTTATTGGTGGCTATGAAGCTGTTGGGAATGCTTCTTATGATAAAAACAAATATAAACGGCATATTGGATATGATCCTCATTTTAGTGCTTATGGTAATGCTGCTATAGGATTATATACACCAACAGCACTAGAGGTAAATGAAATGGAAGGAAATTTAGAAATAGGATTTATTCTTCAGAATAATGTAGGAGCAGGGGATACGCTCGACGACGTTGCTAGTAGATCTGCGACTATCAATCAAATGTATCTTGGTTCATCAAATCCTAAATTAACTTATGATCCAACAAAAGATAGATTTGGATTTACTGAATTTTATACACCTGAATATCTTGGTAATAATGGAGGAGCAGGGTCTGATGCTACGAAAAATCCTGTAAAAAATGATAATGGGAACGCACTAGTTTATAAAATTAATAAACGTACTCAAAGACAAAATTACTGTCCCGGAATGAGTCCTTATCCACAAAAGAAAACAGTTACACCACAAAATACGAGTGGTGCGACAGCAACTGCTCTTGAAGTTGATTTACCGAATAAGAATATCTATCCATTTTCAATTATGGATTGTCAGAGTGGTATAGCGATAGAAAGTTTCGGTATTGATGAAGAAAGTTGGAACAAGTCCTTAATGGGAATATTAGGATTTACATATTCTCAATTACAATCACCTGTAAATGCTAGTAACACATTACAAAATAGAATAAATACATTTAATAGCAAAACATTAAATAGAGTTACAACTCAGTCAGTTGTAAAAGCTCAAGATACACTGCGGTTTAATATGAATATATGGGGGGCTGAGATGTATCACCCAAATATAGCATCATCATTAGTTTTACATGATCATAAATCACCTGCTAAATCATATTATCAGTATTTCAATCCAATTATAGTGGATAGTGATTCATTAATAATAACTGCTGAAGGAGTACCAAGGCAAATGCTTGCTCCATTTTATACGATAAGAAGTGATTTAATAGATGATGCTTATTATATGGGTTCATTGGATAGTGGAGAGAAACTCCCAGTAATAGCACATGTATTGAAATCTACGGATTCGGGTGATTTTTTTATAAGTCAAGATAGTTCATTGGAGTTTACAATGACACGTCAAAAGCCATTAAGTACAATTACAACAGCAATATGTGATCCCGACGGTACTTTCTCACGTGTAGATGATAATAGTGCTATAATATACAAAATTCAGAAGCAAAATCAATTACCATTGAATATAATTCAGGCATTATTTAGTGGTAAATAATGTTTCTTAAGTATTAAATTGTGCTATTATTTTTGGTCGTAAAAAAAACATATGTTTTTTAAAAATGATAATTTTTACATGTTTTAAAATCAATATGAGATATTTGAGAGATAAATATTTTTTGAATACACTTTTGAATAATTTTGTTTTAAACTACAAATAATTATCCTAAATATAATATTGTAAGATATTAATGGCGTCCTTCCACACTAAGACATTCACTAAACACGATAACTATATGACTCCCAAATCTGCTTGGGAAGCTATACAACAATTTATTCCAAAAGATAAAGTTATATGGGAATCATTCGCTGGAAATGGTAACTCCTCAAAGTTTCTTACTGAACTTGGTTTTGATGTTATTTGTAAAGAAGAAGATTTCTTTCAAGCAAATCACGGTGATATTATTATTACAAATCCTCCATTTAGTCTAAAAAAAGAAGTATTTACAAGATTAAAAGAACTTGGAAAACCATTTATGATTATTTGTCCTTGTAGTATGATTACAGCACAATATTTCAGGAATCTATTCAAAGATGAAAAGATACAAATTATCATTCCAAGAAGAAGAATACATTTTGTAAAAACAGATGATGAAGGAAATATACTTCCTACTGAAAATAAATGTAATTTTGATTGTTTCTATTATTGTTGGAAAATGAACTTAGAAAAAGATATTATATTTCTTGAATGATAAATAAAAAATGTAAGCTATCATAAATGGAGAACATTTACGCAGCGGATGTAAAAGAAATAATAAAAATATTAAAAATACACAAAAAGAGTGATTTAGTTACGAAGTTACAGATACATTTTGAGGATTTATTTGACGAGGACTGGACGCCTCCGAAGCGAGTTACTAAATGTAAGTACAGTGATAGTGAAGGTTCTGCGGAAGAAGAAGACTTTACATATACTACTGAAGATGAAAATGGATTTTTATCTCTTGCGTGATTTATTTTTACATATGAGTACTAATTGATCTTCATCATAGATTTCAAGACGAATGAGTGTGAGTATAGAAATATTGAAAGTGTGATGCTCTTCACTAGAAATCTTTTTTTTATTTAGTTTTTTATTATATATTGTTTGACAAAATTGTCTTGAATATTCAATAAGATCTTTAATATTGACCTTACTTCTCATACTATGTAGGATAAATTCTTCAACACATTTTTTGTATTGTGTATAGTTACGTCGTCCTAACGGCATAGACGAAATTAGCAAATCATTCCAATAACTACAAATTGTTCCATCCTTACCCATGATAACGACCATTTGTAAATCTAAATAAACATCTTAAATTGTTTTTAAATAAGAAAATCTAAAAATA
>Ga0208899_1001356_pt1 | contig 17320 bp, 18 predicted proteins | sample VirMetDEL_Nov_24_FD_184518 | JGI IMG/M metagenome (GOLD analysis project Ga0208899, IMG submission 184518) | Aqueous microbial communities from the Delaware River and Bay under freshwater to marine salinity gradient to study organic matter... | ecosystem: Environmental > Aquatic > Marine >... | reverse complement strand
AGTCGTGCTGGGTGCTCCTCTCCCGGCTCTGCCCGGTGCAGCGAGCCGAGATCCGTTTCAACTACCCGCACGCAGGAGAGGCGCTCGTGGCGGCTGTGGAGAGGCACGAGGCTGGCGAGGTCAACCCGGACCCGCACGACACCTGCCCGAGTCACAGTCACTTCGACATCCGGCGAGCAGCGGAGGGCGCTGCGGAGCTGGTCATCGAGGCGGAGGACTTTGACCTCTGAGGATTTCCCAGGCAGAATCGGAAAAAGGGCTTGCGGAAACGATCCGGAGAGCCGAAGGTAGGTGTGTCGAGGGAATGAGCCCTCGCCAGCGACAACCACTCAGCCATGAACCTCTCGATCGACACCCACTCCATCGCCTCCGCCATCGACGACACCGTCTCCGCCGTGGAGCGCATGACCTTCTTCTCGACCCGAACCAACGAAGAGCTGCCGGTCACCACGCTGATCTTCGCTTGCTGCCGATACGACCTCAGCGTGTGCGCCCGCCGATGGCGGACCTGCGGCAAGGAGGGGCTCAAGAGCATGGCGCACGCCTTGAGCGACCTCGTCGAGTCCTGCGATCGGAGGGGCTGCAACCGCGCCGCCGACGAGGCCAGGGACCTGCGCGACGAGTTCTTCACCTTCGCCAGCGAGTGGTTTCGCTGGAACTAAGCCCTCCGCCGCCCTCGGCCAAGGCCGCCCTCACCGGGCGGCCTTTTTTCGTTGACGCCGGCCCAGCGGCCCAGGAGGGTGGCCGCATGGCCTACACGACCCTGACCGCCAGCACCCTCGTCTCGGAGATCCCCGACATCCTGAACGGAGTCACCTCCCGAGCGGTCCCGTGCTCGCTCCTGACAGGCCCAGGAAGCCCAGCGAGCCTGAACACGGCCTTCGTCGCAGCGTGGGCGTTCGACCTCTCTGAGACGCTCAGCGTGACCGTTCCGATCCCCCCAAGGGCGGACATCACGGCGGCCCCGTCCCTCCAGGTCGCGCTGATGCCCCTGACGACGGAGACAGGCAAGGAGGCCGCCCTCACCTTCGCCTCAGACACCGTGACGGCGAGCGCCAACCCGGTCGCGGGCACCGGAGCGCAGTCTGCCGCCTCGGGCGACATCGCCCTTGGGGCCACGGCAGGCACGCTGCAAATCGTGACGATCCCTCTGAGTACGGCAGTGTACGCCTCCGCAACGGCAGGGCAGATCGTGGGGGTGCTCACGCGAACAGCTATCGCGGACGGTACGGAGCTGACTGGGCAGGTCGGTGTCGTGGGGGCAGCCTTGATCTACACGATCAACCGCTGAGAAAATCTAGAGTTTGCGCGTGATTCCAGCAGGCGCGAGGGGCCTCCTAGGCGCTGTGATCGCCCACGAGTCCTCTGACGCAAGGTCCCGAGACCGACTTGAGTGGCACCGCGCAACCCGTGCGGAGCCTCTCTGGAAGGCCAAGGCAGGCAGGAGTCTGCTACAGAAGGTGGCCGCTCAGACGGGCGAGGGCCGCTTCTTCGACGACACCGGCAAGCTACGGGAGGGCGCGAGCGAGCTGCTGAGCGTCGTCGGCAGCAGCGACCTCTACAAGCTGGCGAACCCAGTAGCCGATCGCGAGGAGTCAGATCGTCCCTACGAGGAGAACGTCTGGGTCCGAGCAGGCATCAAGGCGATCAGCGAGGGCTTCGTGCGGATGCCGCTGCAGCTCTACCCTCAGGAGCCAGACCAGGGCGTCGAGCCACTGGCCTCGCACCCGCTCCTCGACCTGCTCGCGGACCCGAACCGCGTCATGACACCGACGCAGTTCTGGAGGGCGCACGCCATCAACATGAAGCACGATGGCGAGTGCATCTGGTTCATGATGGACGAGAACGGCGACCCGGTGCAGAGCAACGCTCAGACGCGCCTGCTCGGGGCGATGCCGGCCAGCGTGGTGCCTGTGCGAGGCAGCCTCGTCGAGATCCAGTACGACGCCGGCGGGATGCCCGCGACGTACCGCTACACGACTTCCTACAGCCGGCAGAGCAGCAAGGTCAGCCCAGCCTTCCCCGTGGGCTCGGTCGTCCACTACCGCGACTACGACCCCTACAACTTCGCACGGGGTCTGGGCGACGTTGACTCCCTGGAGCGGGAGACCGACCTCTACTTCCAGGCGTTCCGCGCGATGGACGCCAGCGTCCGCAACGGCGGGGACCCTGGCGGCTTCATCATCTACGACCACGAGGTAGACGCTGCGGAGATGCAGCGCCGGCAGGAGCTTGCTGACGACGAGTTCAGCGGCCCAAATCAGCGCCGCATGAAGCTCTTGCAGAGCAGCGCCAAGTTCGTGCCGAACCCGGTGAAGCCGAGCGATATGCAGTACGAGACGCTGCTGACTTGGCTGAGGGACAGCATCCTCGCTGGCCTCGGCGTGCCGCCTCCCTGCGTAGGGGTGTACGACAACGCGACCTACAACAACGTCGAGACGGCGCACAGGGAGTTGTGGACCGGTCCCAACGGGATCCTGTCGCTGGCAAACAGCACGGCGGACGTTCTGACGAACGATCTGCTGCCTCGGATGTTGCGGATCGGCAGCCCCCAGGGGACCGTCGCCTACTTCAACAGCAGCCACATTGAGGCGCTTCAGCGCGACGTGGGCGAGCAGTTGGAGCGAGCCGCAAACATCTCCGCCAAGGGCATCGGTGTCTCGTACAACGAGGTGCTCCAGCAGCAGGGGGTCGAGGTTGAGCAGCCGGAGGAAGGCGACCGCAAGTGGGGCCTCGCCACGCTCATTGACCTTGACGCGCCTGAGCCAGAGCCTGCGCCGGAGCCCCAGGAGCCCGAGGACGACGACACCGAGGACGACGACACCGAGCAGGCCAGCCGCACGACTCTGGCCGACAAGGAGAGGGTCGACGAGGTGTACGCCGCGTGGCGCAAGGTCGTCAACATGAGTGCCAGCAGCCTTGAGGCGTGGGGCGAGACCGAGTGCAGCCGCAAGGCTTCGCTGAACCCTGGAGCCGTCATCAAGCGCAACGTGGCGCTGATGCGGAAGAAGAAGTCCGAGTGGGGCACCCGCGAGGTCAAGGCCGCCAACAGGGCAATCTCGTTCATCTCGCGGATGCGAGGGATGCCTCGGGGCAAGCCCGTTGGAGACTGCCCGAGCAAGCGCGACATCTCGCTGAAGAACTGGGGATACGACCCCGGATCGGGCCGCAACAGCCTGGAGAGCAACGCCGGCGTCGAAGGGTGCTGCGGAGAAGGAGTGGGAGAGCCGGTGGCCTTGGAACGGGACGCCGGCGAGCTATACGCGCACCTGTGGGATGATGGCGTCGGCGTTGCCCTCACACGTCACGAGGGCCTTGACGACTACGTCGACAAGCCACTATACAGCGCAGCCCTGGAGTGGCTCGAAGACTACGAGAAGGCCCAGCTCGCGAAGCTCCGACGCATCGCCAACGGCAGCTTCCGGCGACTCAGCATCTTCGACGAGAGCATCAACCCTGAAGGGCTGACGACGGCGGCGTGGGCTGCGATCCTCCTGGACGCGCCCAAGTGGGCTGAGAAGCTCGATGTCGCCGTGCAGGCCCGACTTGCGGAGGTCTTCGCGGAGGCGATGCAGGACGCAGCCAGCGAGCTTGGGGCCGGCGTGGTGAGCAGCACCGACCCGACCGTCATCCAGCGCATCGCAACTCAGCGCATCGGGCTCGTCGAGGGCGTGAATAGCGTGACTGAGCGCCGTGTGCGAGACGCCATCGCTGGCGTGTTCACGAAACTTCACCCTCCGGGCAACCTGCGGCAGGTAGTACAGCAGGCACTCCCCGAGCTGACGGAGGAGCTGCGTCGAGTCTTCGGCACGAAGGAGGCGCGAGCGGCGACTATCGCAGCGACCGAGACGGGCAAGGCTCAGAACCAGGGCAAGTTCACCCAGTACGAGGCGAGCAACGTCACGAAGATCCGGTGGCGAGCCAGCAACGACAAGTTCACCCGCCCGACGCACATCTCCGCCAACGGCCTCGTCCGCACAATGGGGGAGCTGTTCCCGAACGGCCTGCGCTACCCGCACGACCCGAATGGCAGTGCCAGCGAGGTCATCAACTGCCGGTGTACCTACACCGCCGTGGAGCGCCGAGACGCGCTCGACGACCCTGACATCGAAATCGCATGAAGTACGCCCAGCTCGTCGAGAAGTTCCGCGCAGGCACCGTCACCGATGCCGACCTTGCAGGCGTCAGCGCCGAGGATTGGATGCAGGTACGCCAGGAGGCTGGTGATGGCATCCTGCGCTACGCCCTGACCGATGAGGCATACGCAGCCCCAGACGGCCTGAAGACCGGCGACATGGTCCGCTGGCGAAGCTCCGGCGGCAGCGCCGAGGGCCGCATCGAGCGCATTGAGCGCAAAGGGACCATCAACGTCCCCGGTGCCGACTTCAAGGTCAAGGGCACTGAGGACGACCCGGCAGCCCTGATCCAGGTCTACCGAGACGGCGAGCCCAGCGACACTCGCGTGGGTCACAAGTTCTCGACCTTGACGAAGATCAGCAAGGGCAAGGCGAGCTACGGTCGCGGCAAGAAGGATGACGAGGACAAGATGGGCCGGCGGAGCTACGGCTACGTCATGGTCAGCGACGACCTGATCCCGCCCCTCAAGGACAAGGTGATGGCGAACGCCTGGGACACGAAGGAGTTCGTGTACCGAGGCAGCAACGTCCTCTACGACCACAACATCCAAGAGTCGCGCCCGCCGATCGGCAAGGTGACGGCGATGCAGAAGGGCGTTGAGCTGCGGAAGGGCGGCAAGACCTTCAAGGCCCTGACCGGCGACGTTGAGTTCGCAGACCGAGCGATCTATGACTTCGCCGGCCTCGTCGAGGACCTGGTGGAGGCCAAGCTCCTGAGCAACGGCAGCGTCGGCTTCGACGTCATGAAGATGCGTCCGCCCACCGAGGACGAGCAGGAGACGATGGGTATGAAGCCGTTCTCCGCCGTCATCCAGAAAGCCAACCTGATCGAGTTCTCGATCACGCCGCTCGGGCGCGACAAGAACGCCCGGCTGCTCAGCGCAGACGGCACGGACCTGCTGGAGCAGAAGCTCGCAGAGTTCGCGGAGGCTGGCATCCACGCGGATAGCGTGCTCGGAGAGTTCCGCGAGACGCTGGCCCGAGACCGTGGAACAGCCACGAAGCTCTCGGTCACGGTCCCCGAAATGCCTGAGCCGGAGGCCGAGGCTTCTGTCAGCTGGGACAGCACCGAGATCAGCAACGCGCAGAACCCGATCACCTTCGCAGACGTCAAGGCGCGAGAGCAACTCGACGACCTCCGCACCGAGATCGCTTCGCTCCGTCAGGAGTTGGACGACATCAAGGTCCAGTCCCAGACAGACCTGTACGAGGCGCTGACTGAGCTGAGCGCTGCACCTTCCACCGACGAGCCGGCAACTGGCGACGGCTCTTCGGACCTCTACACCCTCGCCAGAGACCTGGGCTTCACGCCCGACAACTGAACCCAATATGCTCGACGAAAACATCGAGAAGGGCCGGGACGAGAAGCGGCAGGAGTTCCGCACGCTCCTTCGAGACGAGGTCTCGGAGGCCGTCAAGGCCAACATGGTGGACGTCACGAACGCGATGTCCGTCGTCACCGAACGCATGAACCGCTGGGAGGCGGAGCAGGACGCCGCCGAGAAGGAGGGCAGGAAGCACAACCTGCCCGGCTCGATGGAGGAGACCCACGAGGGCGAGACCTACAACTTCGGTCGCGTCTTCCGAGGGCTCACCCTCGGCAACCCCGAGAAGGAGTGCCCGATGGAGCTTGCCATGTCGCGCGAGCTGTACGACATGGGCACCGTGCCGGACACGGCGGGTGGCTTCCTCGTCCCCACCCAGGTCTTCGAGGACCAGATCATCCCGCTCCTGCGTCCGCAGGTGATCGCGATGGACCTTGGCATCACGCAGCTCCCGGTGACGGGCGCTGGCGTCGTTGAGATCCCCCGCGAGGTCAGCGGCCCGGCAGTCGACAACGTGGCCGAGAACGCCGCCAACACGGCGACGGACCTCAGCTTCGGGAACCACCGCCTGGAGCCCCACTGCGCTCAGTCCTACGTCAAGGCCAGCCGCAGGTTCCTGCAGCTCGGCGTTGGCGCTGACCAGTTCATCCGCCGTCGCATGGCGGAGGAGCTTGCGCTGAAGTGGAACGAGTGGATCCTGAAGGGCACCGGCGCTGACGGCAACCCGATCGGCATCTACAACACCGCCGGCGTGAACACCGTCGACTTCACCTCAGCGACCTCGGGCTCCGGCGCAGTCGTCACCGCCGACTTCTACACCGATCTGCTTGCGATGGAGGACACGCTGGCTGACGCCAACGCGCTCACCGGAGCGCAGTCGCTTGGCTTCGCCGTCGCCAACCGATTCCTGCGGGCTGCTCGCCAGATCAAGAGCGAGGACAGCACCGCCGATCACCTGGAGATGGGCCGCAAGATCTTCTCGGCAGGCGCTGAGGACTTCATCCTCGGCTACCGCTACCGCCGCACGACGCAGCTTGCTTCGGGCGCAAACACCGAGGCGATCTTCGGGGACTTCTCGAAGGCCGTGCTCGCTACCTGGAACAACCTCAGCATCGAGGCTTCCAACGTCGCGGACGACGCTCTTCAGAAGCGCCAGACGCACATCGTGGCTTACATCGACGTTGATGTGGCCGTCACCCAGCCGACCGCGTTCTGCGTCACGCAGAACCTGGACACGACCAACCTCTGATCGGAGACCATTTCAATGGCTGCAACAGACTTCACTTCGGCTGGGCGCGTGGTCCAGCTCCTCGATCCTGACGCGCACAGCGCGGGTGCGACCCCGGCTGGCGTTGAACTCGACACCAAGGGCTGGCGCTGGCTTCATGTCGCCGTCAACCTCGGAACCAACGCCGCGACTGCGGATGGCACGATCAACGTGCAGTCCTCAGACACGAGCGGCAGTGGCTTCGCCACGATCTCGGGCGCGACATTCACGATCGCGGCCACCGACGACGACACCGTGCTGCACGGTGTCATCGACCTTGAGCAGCAGTCCCGCTACATCAAGCTGGACACCACGACCGGCACCGGAGGCGTCTGCGACATGGGCGTCGTCGGCGTCCTGTACGGCTGCGCCAACACCGCTGAGTACATCGACGCCTCCGCTGGTGGGGCCGATGAACTCGCGTTCCAGGTCCTCGTCTGATCTTCCCAGGAGGCCCTCAGAGCTTGGCAGGGCTCTGGGGGCCTCTGCTCCCCCACACCTGCCCGAAAGACATGAACAAGTTCCAGCAAGTCCCTGGCCGTGAAGGCTTCCACCGCGTCCTGCGAGGCCGCGCTCTCCACTGGCCGTCCCAGGACGGCAAGCCCATGATCTGGGCACGAGCCGGCGAGGTCGTCGACCTGCGCTCGCCGTACCTGTGCGAGATCGCTCAGAAGACCGGCCAGTATCACAAGCTGGAAAAAGTCGAGGAAGTGCCCGCAGACGCGGCACTGATCGGCATCGACGACATCCCGCACGAGATCCGAAGCAGGCTCCAAGAGTACGAAGCAGGCAAGCCCGCAGACAGCCCCCAACGCTTCACTGAGCCTGTCCGCCAGATCGACTTCTCCGCGCTGCCGAGCGCAGCGCCGGAGCCCGAGGCCAAGCCGAAGCCCAAGCGGAAGGCGAAAGCCAAGGCTCCAGCTCAGGAGTCTCTGCCCGAGCCGCCGGCGGACCTCGCCTACGAGCCGAAACCGGAGGAGCCCTCTGATGACTGAGCAACTCCGATGGCGAGGCGCGGACTACGTCGTCCTCGTGGGCGGAGAGCCGGTTCGCGTCGGTGGACAGGTCTTCTTCCCAGGGCTGCGCTACACCGCAACCTCAGCGGTCGTCCAGGCCCACCCTGCTCTCTTCCAGGCCGTGATGCCGGACGAGACGACCGAGGAGCCGGAGACGAGCCCGGAGCCGCTGGAGCGGCTTGGAGACCCCGAGGAGTAAAGCGTGCCGAACCTGACCAACACGCTCCAGCCGATCAACCTGTCCACGGCGGCCCGGATCATCGCGAAGATGGACCTGTCCGACGCTGGGGACAGCCGCACCGCGTTCATCGAGTCGATGATCGAGGAGGTGAGCAGCCAGATCGGGCAGTACCTCGGCCTGCACCTCTTGCAGGCAGAGCGCACTGAGCGGTACGAGGTCAGGAGGTTCTCGAAGACGTTCTCCCTGGACGCAGTCGCGATCACCGGCACGACGACGCTGAAGGTGGCGAGGATCCCCAGCGACCTCGCCACCACGACGGCGGAGACTCTGGACACGACCTATCGGCTGGATGCCCGCACGGGCACGATCATGCTGTTCGACCAGCAGCCCTACGATCCAGCATTCGCAGAGGTGACCTACACCGGCGGCTTTTTCGCCAACACCGGCGAGATCGGCAGCAAGCACGAGTGGCTGACCAACGCCGCTGAAATGCAGGTGCTCTACCGCCTTCAGCGGCAGGACACCCTCGGCGGCAACGTGGACACCTCGCAGGGCGGTGGCACGAGCTTCAGCGCCGGCGAGTACGGTCTGCTGTCCACGGTCAGGAGGGCGCTGCAAGCGCATCGCCGGGTGATCGTCTGATGCCGCTGGAGTTCGACACAGCCAAGCTGAAGCTGGCCTTCAAGCAGGTGCCGAAGCTGCTGAACACGAGCATGAAGGAAGGCTTCGAGCAGATCGGGCTCGACTTTGAGAACCAGATGCAGGGGCAGTTCAGCGGGCAGCTCAGCGGACCCTGGAAGCGCAACGAAGGGGACAAGCTCGCCAACCGCTACGGCAACCTCAGGCGCAGCATCCGCAAGCCGGTGACGGGCACGACCCTGAACAACCTGAAGCTGCGAGCCACGATTGGCGACGCGACGACTGCGCCCTATGCCCGGATCCAAGAAGAGGGCGGGACCGTCAGGGCGAAGAAGCCCGGAGGGTTCCTCACGATTCCGATGCCGGCGAACCTGACTCCGACAGGCCGCACGAGGGTCCAGCGGCCCAGGACGGACAAGAGCATCTTCGTGCTGCGCGTGGACCGACGAGCCTTCCTCGTCCGCAAGAGCGCGAGCGGGGAGGGGCTGGAGTTCCTCTTCCTGCTCAAGAAGCAGGTCAAGATCAAGCCAAGGCTCGGGTTCAAGAAGACGTGGTTCTCTGAGGAGAACCGAACCAACATCCAGCGCACGCTGCAGTTCCGTATCGACAAGACCCTAAAGGTAGCAGGGCTGCTGTGACGTTCCTGCGCCTCGTCTACCCCGGAGCGGGCACCGAGCGTGGCTTCTCCGGCGAGCTTGCACCGGAGACGCAGCGCGTCGTGCAGAAGGCCGGCGTCGTCACGACGGACGGCAGCGGCGGCCCCGTGTTTGGTCGCGCTATCTACGACACGCCGAAGCGCGAGTACCTACTCGGTTGGGTCGCCCTCTCCCACGAGGAGGCCCGGAGCATCTACACGCTGTGGGAAGATGCCGGCAGAGGGACGCTGCCCCTCTACTACACGCCTGACGACGGCGACAAGCCCGTCACTGTGCTCGGCCCAGATGCGCCCTTCATCACCTACCTGACCGCAAACACCGCAGCGGTAGAGTGGCGGCTCACGGAGCAGCGATAATGGCCTACGCCAACAGCACCACGAAGCGCAGCCAAGTGCTGGCGCAGCTTCACGCGAACCTTGCTGCGATCGCACCGCCGACGAACAGCATCGAGGTGAAGCGAGTCCTGACGTACCAAGCGCAGCGCCTCGTCCTTGGCGGCCAGAACCCAGCCATCGCCATCGTGCCAGTGGGCGACCTCAGGCTCCGAGCGCTGACCTGCGACAGCGACGAGTACCAGATGACCGCGCAGATCATCGGGGTCATGCGCGTGGACGCGAGCGCGAACGCCTGGAAGGATAAGATCAGCCTGCTCGCAGGCGACATCCAGCAGACCATCGCCAACGACCGCCAACTGAGCGGCAAGGCGATCTACGTCGAGGTGGAGAACCTCGACATCTCCGACGCCAGCACCGAGGGCTCGCGCACCTTGGCCGTTTGCGTCGTCACCGCCTCAATCGTGTACCGCGTCGGGGTCTCCGACGTCACAACCTAACCGGAGCACCGCTATGCCTCTTCTGACCCGCAAGAAGGTCCTGACCGCCGAACCGCACCGAGTGACCGCGCTACCCGCCGGCATCGGAAACGGGACAGCGGCGACCAACATCCCCCTCGACGCTGTCGCGACCATCGACGCCGAAAGGATCGACCGCAACTTTGCCACATCGTCCCTGACCGCGATCAAGGACCTTGCCGGGCAGAAGGCTGTGGACATCACGTTCGGCCTGGAGATGCGAGGCAGCAACAACGGCACCGCTGAGCCGGACTGGGCCAAGGTGTTGGAGAGCTGCGGGTTCCAAGGCGAGGCGATCAAGTCGATGGACATCAGCGCGATCTCCGCAGGTGGAGGCGGCTCAACGACCTTCAGACACCTGGAAACGATCACGGGCGGCTCAACGGGCACGACTGCGACCGTTGTGATGGACACCCATAACGGAGCCTCGGAGATCTACTTCTTCAACGAGACCGGCGCTGGGTTCAACGGCACCGAGGACATCACCGGCAGCGACAGCGATGCGACCGCGACGACGTCCAGTTCCCCGAGCAGCGAGGGCTACGCCTACTGGCCTGCAAGCCAAGTCGAGAAGGTCATCCTGTTTGACGCGACCGGCCTGACCGACGCGCTGGCCGCCGGCGACTTGATCGCAGGCGTGACCTCTGGCGCACGCGGCATCGTGACCGAGGCCGTAAGCCCCAGCACGGACACGGTCGTCGAGTATCGACCCGTCAGAGGCACCTTCGTCACCGGCGAGACAATGCAGCGAATCAGCCCGAACGCTGACGCTGACATCGGTTCGCTGAACGCCCTCAACACCGGCGAGTCGTTCGACCTCATGCCGCCGCTCGCTCTGAGGCTCTACACGGACGGCAAGTCGATCACGGGACGACAGTGCCGTGGCAACGTGTCGTTCAACCTGGAGGTCAACAGGCCCGTCAGAATGGACTTCACGTTCCGAGGCACGCTGGACAGTGTGGCGGACGCGCCCCTCATCACCGGGATCGACTACGAGAACACGGACCCGCCGCTCTGGGAGACCAGCAGCATCGGCTACGCCGACAACGAGACGGCGGCAGATCAGGCAGAGTCCGCTGAACTGGATCCGTGCCTCAAGACCTTGACCATCGACATGGGCAACCAGCTTGTGGACCGCAAGTGCGCTGGAGCCGCAGATGGGCTCGTCGAGGTCTACATCTCTGCCCGCGACGGCTCAGGCACGATGAACGTCGAGGACGCGCTGGAGGCCGACATCGGCTGGCTGACCCGCATCCAAGACAACCAGTGCGTCCGCCTGCGCTGCTCGGTCGGGGCGACGGATGGCAACCGGTTCACGTTCTCGATGCCTGGCATCCAGTTCACGCAGCACAGCGAGGGCGACACGGACGGCATCGTCACGCAGGACATGACGTTCCGCCTGACCGGAGGCAACCTGTTCGACCTGGACACGCCGACGAACCTGACGTCGATCGGCGGCGACAACGAGCTGGTGCTCGTTTACCATACCTCGTGACCGCACGGGGGCGCTGCTAGACGCCCCCCAGGACAGCGGCAGGCCAGATGGGAGCGCCTGCCGCTGTTCGTCCTCCCAAGCTCCCAGACCAAGCTCCCAAGCATGATCATCACCCGACCCCGAGGACGCCGCGAATACGTCCTCGAAGAAGAGCGCGACCTTCCTGAGAACCAGCAGACCAAGTTCCTTCTGGACGACCTGAAGGAGAAGGATCGCGTACGCATCATGGACGCCCTGCAGATCCAGCTCAGCGACGGGGAGGGCAGCATCGGCGGCGTGGGCCAGCGCGTCTATATCGCCTGCAAGGCCGGCCTGAGGGGCTGGCTCAACCTCAGCGACGAGAAAGGCCAGGAGGTTGAGTGCCCAACGGACAGCAGGGGCGAGATCACGGACGAGGGCCTTGCGCTGCTGCCCTGGGAGGCCAAGCGCGAGCTGATGGACGCGATCCTCGAAGACACGTTCGCGTCGGAGGAGGACAAGGGAAAGTGAGAGCCGTGGCGCGTGGCCTCTTCTTGGAAACTCTACCGGCTTGCCCGGAGGAGTGTGGAGGGCCGCACGCCTGCCTTGACCTACTCCCTGAGGCCAAGAGGCGGCACCGCACGCGCCACGGCTGCGACGAGCCCATCCCTGAGGGCCAGAGGTCCCACTACGCGATCCGTTGCCCCAGGTGCGACGGAGCCGCCGCATACGGCACGGAGTGCGGCTTGTGCGGCGACGAGAACCCAGGGTTCGTCCACATGAGACGCTGCCCGGCTTCTCAGGCCAGCCCAGATGTGCTCGCCGCGCTGGACTCGATGACTTGGCTGGCGCAACATCACATCTTGCCGGCGGAGGGCGGACTCGGGGAGCAGACGATCAGCTTCGTGGACTTCCGGGCGGTGTACGAGCGCGAGAAGGCGGAGACGATCCGCGAGCAGCAGAAGGAGGGCTAGGTGGCGGACAAGAACAAGATCACAGTGGAGCTGAGGCTCCGCGACCTCGCCACGAAGGAGCTGAAGGAGTTCGAGCAGAACGCGACTCGGAGTGGCCGGCGAGGCAAGGAGGCGTTCAGCAAGGTCGACACCGCCGCAGGCAAGCTCGCCAAGCGCCTTGGAGCAGTCGCGGTAGCCTTCGTCGGCATCCAGTCCGCGATCCGTGGCATTCGCGCTGCCGTGACCGCCGGCTTCGGCTTCGTGGAGTTGGCAGGTGACGTTGAAGAGTCACGATCGAAATTCGAGGAGCTGTTCTCGGGGCAACTGCCTGAGGCGAATGCGCAGCTTGAATTGCTGGCGACCAATCTGGGCCGCAGCCAATCAACGCTTCAGAACGCAGCGTCCGACCTGCAGGCGCTAATCCTGCCTCTCGGCTTTTCCGCAGAAGAGGCGGCTGGCCTTTCGTTCGAGATCACTCGCCTGAGCCAGGACGTTGAGTCCTTCAGGAACGTCAAGTTCGAGGACGTTCTCCGCGATATCCGTTCTGGTCTCGTTGGGCAGAGCGAGCCGCTGCTGAAGTATGGCGCGGACATCCGCGAGGCCGCTGTTCAGCAGAAGGCGCTAGAGCTTGGCCTTGCTGACACAGCCAAGGAGCTGACGCAGCAGGACAAGATTGTTGCCCGGCTGTCGATCATCTACGCAGCCTTCGACAAAGACCTAGGCGACGTCCAGAGGACCTCCGACAGCTACGCCAACAGCCTGCGTGCCCTCAGAGAGTCCACAAAGGACGTCCGCATCGAACTGGGCCAGAACCTCATCAAGGAGATCAAGGGCGCAATCGTTGAGCTAGGAGGAGCCGCCGAGGTTACGAACGACTACCGATTCGTCGCGACTGCCGCATCCTTCGTGACCGCTGGCTTCATCCGCGCAGTCGTGAGCCTAATCAAGGCCGGGCGTCAGCTCGCAGATTCCTTCGGCGGATCAGACGGCACGGTGGGATCCCTGAAACGAGTGGGCACCGCAGTCGCCGTCCTCTCCGGTGCCTTCCAGGTGCTCGTGGAGACCATCGTGTTCCTTGGCCGCACGGCCAAGAACAACTTCGAGATCATCGCTCGGTTGGCGTCCAAGAACTTCAGGACCATCGCAGTTGGCCTCGACGTTCTGATCAACGCATTCAACACGCTGGCAGGGTCGACGGAGGTGAGCAACCTCGCCGCCAACTTCAAGGAGACAGGCAGCGTTCTGGAGATTGTGGCGGATGGCGTCAAGGCGAACGCTGAGGCCGTCAAGGACTTCGGGATCGGGATTGCCAGGGCAGGCATCGAGACGGCCAAGCTGAAGGAAGGGTTCGACAACATCAGCACAGCCTTCGGCAAGCTCATCAAGGACAGCAACCTCGACAGGCTGATCCCTGGCCTGCCGGAGTTCGGCGGAGCCCTTGACGCGGCCCTGAACCGAGCCGTGTCGCAGGCAAAGAAGAGCCTCACCGCCCTCGACAAGAGCATCGAAGAGACCGCTGGCGCCTTTGCGAAAGCGACAGAGTTCGCAGGCGCGTTCATCGACAAGATCACCAGCGTGGTAGCCCAAGAGATCAAGTTCGCGAGTGCTACAGCCGGAGCCCAGGATGCGTTCACCGCGTTCGGGGAGAGCCTGTCGGAGTTCAACCTCGCAAGAGGAGCGACCCAGGCGGTCTTCCAAACAATTACGCGAGGGCTCGCGGATGTGACCGACGCTCTTATCGCAGGCGAGTCGTCGTTCTCGGAGTTTGCGCGAGGAGTGGCACGGTCCATCGGCTCGATCATCGCGCAGTTCTACATCTTGCGAGCCCTGAGGGACGGCCTTGGCTTCAGCGCCGGCGGCCTCTTCAGCGGCTTCGGCTTCGGAGACAGCATCACGGGCCTCGCCAACGGCGGCGTCATGCAGGGCCAGATGAGCAACAGCCTGCCCATCAATGGCTACGCGAACGGAGGCATTGCCAACAGCCCGCAGATGGCGATCTTCGGGGAGGGCCGAGGAGCGGAAGCGTTCGTCCCCCTGCCGGACGGCAAGAACATACCAGTCAAGATGGAAGGCGGAGGCCAAGGCGTGACCGTGAACATCACAGTGCCGTCGCTGGACCCGAAGACCGCCGCTGAGGTCATCCAGGCAAACTTGCCGACCATCACCAGCGGAGTTGCAAACGCGATCCTGAGCGGGCAGGACCGCAAGCTGGTCCAGGCGGTGGGGCGTGGTTGACCAGACATGGGGCGACGAACTATTCGCAGACGGCGCAACCGCCTACGGCCCCAACCCGAACCTGTACGTCAAGGTGCAGCCGTGGTCGACTCAGCCGGAGACCACTACGGGTTACAGCCTGCGAGTCACGAACGGAGCGCTGACGGACATCTTTCAGCAAGCCCTGGGGCAGTCCAGTGGCGTCGGCGGCGCGATACCGCAGCCCCTCTCGGGCGCAGGCTTCGGCGCAGACGGAGACGCCGCGTGGTTCGTTGAGCGCCAGAACGAGAGAGCCAACAGCAACGTCTCGTTTGCTCCAGCCCTGTACGCCATCAACGGCACGCCCGACTTCGATAGCTTCAAGCAGTTCGGCATCTGCTCGCACGTTAGCGGCGGCACCCTCGTCACGAACACGGGGCTGGGCCGACCCGGCGACTACTACGAAGACGTCAGCGGCCTGTTCCTGATCGAAGAGAAGGAGACAGCAACGCGCCACCGGGTGCTACTCCTTCGTCTGGCAGCGGGTGCCATCACGGTCCTTGGAGATGAAGAAGTCCAAGAGACGGACGAGATCCACGCTCAGGGGAATGCGTTCGACTTCTTCCGCCCTGGAGCCCTTCGCCTCAACGTGCAGGAAGTCGGCGTGCAGCGCCGCGTTCGGGCTTACCGAACCGACCTGACAGGAGTGGAGAGGCAGCTCTTCGGCACGGGCTTCTTCACCTTGTCTGGCCTAGCGGACGGTCGTTGCGGCTTCGGGCTTCAGACCCGCAGGATCACATCGGAGGGCTGCGACTGTGTCGGCGTCTGCAACCTGTTCACCATCCGCGACTCAGGCAACACGGAGCTGATCTTCGCGGACACGTTCGAGAGGTCGCAGCCTCGCCTGGGCCGCGACGTATCAAGCGGCGTCCTCACCGGGCACAGCATCGGCACCGCGTGGGCGGGCGACGGCGAGACTGGATCCTCAAATGTCATCCGCTGCCAGCTTGGACGGGACACGGCTACCGCTGACCGCGTAGTCGCTGGCGAGCAGAACACGGGATCAAACAGCGGAACAGGGCGGCCCGGCTTCCACATTCATCAGATCCCTCCCTCAGGCACAGAGCAGCGATATCAGGCGACCCTCGTGCGTCTGAATCAAGACCTGAGCACGCGCACCCGCATGGGGATCCTGTCGCGCCTGACCATCCGCGAGCAGGGCACGACAGGCATCTTCGATTGCTCTGGCACTCGCCCAAGTTCCAGCCAGATCAACGGTCGCAACAAGACCGGCTACGCTGTGTCAGTGCTCTATGACGCATCAGCCTCGCCGGTCTGGTCTCTGGAGATCCGACACTTCGAGCCCGCAACGAGCATCGCCTACGAGGGGCAAGTGCTCGCAACGGCGGACCTGACTACTGCTGGGCTCAGCATCGGCACAGCGTTCACCCTTGATGTCGAGACCCGGAACTTCGACGGAGACCAGTTCGGGCAGGGCACCTTCGTGGCGCTCATCGTGAAGGTTGATAGCGTCCAGATTACGCCGACGCCGGAGAACCTTGCGGGCATCCAAGAGCAGGACGGCTACCTCGTTGACACTAGGAGCGCCGCAACGGGAACCAGGGGCGCGTCGGGCATCTTCCTGACCGTCGACGCCCAGAGTACCGGCGGCCCGCTCGTCGCAGCAGGCGCGTTCCAAGCCCTGACCCTCACAGATCCGCCTGTCATCCGCCCTGACGAGCAGGCGTCGGTCCCTGTGAGCGCTGAGGCGGACACGGCCTCCGGGTCGCTGACGATCCCCCTGGACGCGACTGTGCGGGAGACCGTCAAGGCCGGCTACTGGCGGCACACGTTCGAGGGTGGGAAGGAGCAGACCATCGCGAACCAAGCCATAGGTCGCCGCGTGTGGCAGGTCAGCGCCGTCATGGAGCGCGACCAGTGGGAGGCCCTCACCGCCCTGCTGTCCGCGAACGGGGGCCACACGCCGTTCTCCTGGACGCACCCCTACACCGGCGAGGCGCACACCGTCTTGTTCGGTGACGATACGATGTCGTTTGCGGAGAACGGCGAGGCCGACTACGGCTACAACGCCTCGTTTGAGCTGGTCGAGGTGTTCTCCGCTCAGACCTACAACCCAGAACTCTGACCTATGGCACACGCCCTCATCATCACCGCGAAGCCCAGCGGCGGCTTGACCTACTCCGACAACGACGTGGTGCAGGTCCTCGACGGCCACCAGAACCCCGGCTCGGCGGTCACGCCGACCGAGAGCGGCTTCCTCTTCTGCTACTGCACCGACAAGGAGCACGACGACCCTGAGGTCGTGGCGCTCATGGAGCCGTGGGAGGACGACACGCAGGACCCGCCTGAGCAGCTCGGCAAGCGTCGCTATCAGGTCACGCTCACGGGCTCGGAGTTCGAGACCTGGGTGCCGGAGGACGAGGCGCACGACGCTGGCATCGAGAAGACCTGGGCTGAGATCCAGGCGATCACGACGGACAAGGAGGCTTGATCCGTGGTCACGGTCATCACAAAGACGATCGGGCCGAGTGGCCGTGACTACACGACGTTCACGCTGGCGGAAGCGGCGGTGGAGAGCATCGCGACTGCGGAGTTCGGCTCGACGGATCTGGTGGCGAACGACGGGGCCA
>Ga0208899_1001355_pt1 | contig 17326 bp, 10 predicted proteins | sample VirMetDEL_Nov_24_FD_184518 | JGI IMG/M metagenome (GOLD analysis project Ga0208899, IMG submission 184518) | Aqueous microbial communities from the Delaware River and Bay under freshwater to marine salinity gradient to study organic matter... | ecosystem: Environmental > Aquatic > Marine >... | reverse complement strand
ACGATGCTGTAAATGTATTAACCATAGCTTATGGAAGAACTAAATTAGTAAAGGCTGGTGATACTTGCACACAAGAACAAGCTGATGCTTGGCTAGAAGAAGAGTTACACGAGTATGGTGGATATGTAAATGATGCAGTAAAGGTTGACTTAACACAAAATCAATTTGATTCTCTTACATCTTGGACATACAACTTAGGTCCTAGCAATCTTAATAGCAGCACTATGCTAGTTAAAATTAATGAAAAAGATTGGGATGAAGTGCCTAATCAGATAAAGCGTTGGAATAAAGCAGGTGGCAAAGTATTAGAAGGTCTTGTTAGAAGAAGAGAAGCTGAAGCTCTTTTATTTCAAGGAAAAGATTGGAGTAAAATCTAATGCCATTAGTTAAGTATATTTTTAGACCTGGAATTAACAAAGAAGGTACTAACTATAGTAATGAGTATGGCTGGTTTGATGCAGACAAAGTAAGGTTTCGCAAAGGCAAACCTGAAAGAATTGGCGGTTGGGATAAGTTTACTTCAGGAAGTTTTATTGGAACTTGTAGAAAACTCTATCCATACAAAGCCATTGATGGAGATCAATTTATAATATTAGGCACTCATCAAAAACTATATGTTCTTAATGGAGATGTGTACTACGATATAAATCCTATTAGAGCTACATCTACCAATGGAGTAGTATTTGCTGCAACAGATGGCTCATCTATTATTACAGCTACAGATAATGATCATGGAGCAGTAGAAGGAGATTTTGTTACTTTTGCACAAGCAGTCAGCTTAGGTGGATTAATTACTGCTGAAGTTTTAAATCAAGAATATCAAATAGTAACTGTTCCTACTGCAAACACATATACATTTGTAGCCAAAGATACTGATGGAGCAACTGTCACAGCAAATTCTAGTGATACTGGTAATGGTGGCTCAGGAATAGATGGTGTATATCAAATTAACTCAGGACTAGATGTCTATGTTAGAACTACTGGTTGGGGTGTAAATCCTTGGGGTAATGGAACATGGGGTGCTAAAGCAGATTTATCTTTAACTAATCAATTAAGAACATGGTCTATAGATAATTTTGGTGATGATACTCTTGCTGCACCTAGAGGTGGACCAATATATTTTTGGGATGAATCAACAGGTTTAAGCACTAGAGCTACTTTATTATCAGCAGAATCAGGTGCAAGTGATGTGCCAACTAATGTTATACAAGTAATGACTTCTGATGTAGACAAACACTGCATTGCATTTGGTTGTAACCCAATAGGTACAACTGCTATAGACCCACTGTTAGTAAGATTTTCTGATAGAGAAAGTGCAGTAGATTGGACACCTACAGCAACGAATCAAGCTGGTGGCGTACAACTTTCACAAGGTTCTGAAATTATTGGAGCACTTAGAACAAGACAAGAAATACTTATATGGACTGATGTAGGCATAGTGTCTATGCGTTTTGTAGGAGAACCATTTATATTTTCATTCACAGAAGTAGCAGAAGGGCAGTCTCTTATAGCACCTAATGCAGCAGTAAGTGCTAACAACAGAGTTTACTTTATGGACACTGGTGGATTTTATGTTTACTCAGGTTCTGCTGAAAAATTACCATGCACAGTTTTAGACTATGTATTATCTGATTTAAATTTAAGTCAATCATTTAAGATATTTGCTGCTGTTAATAATATTGCTAATGAGGTTATGTGGTTTTATCCATCAGGCACTAATACAGAAATAGACAAATATGTTTTGTATAACTATTTAGAAAATGTTTGGAGCATTGGAACTACAGATGATGGCTTTACTAGAACAGCTTGGGATGAAGCATCAATATTAGAATACCCTATAGCTGCAAGTAAAAATGATTCAAGCAATTTAAATTATGTTTACAATCATGAGAAAGGTCATGGCAATGATGGCAGTAACTTTACAGCATACATAGAGTCAAGTGATTTTGACTTAGAGCCAGATGGAGATAAGTTTACTTTTATATCTAAGTTAATACCTGATATACAATTTAGAGATCAACAATCAACAAGCGACAGCGTTACTTTTACTATTTCAGGTAGAGATTATCCATTACAAGATTTAACTACTTTGCAAACTATTAATGTTACTCCTAATTCTACATTTGAAAATACACGAGCTAGGAGCAGACAAGCTGCATTAAAAATATCTAACTCGTCTAGTGACTATGGATGGAGAGCAGGTGATCTTAGATTAGACATTAGACCAGATGGTAAAAGATAATGGCTGATATCAAAACGATAGCACTACCATTACCAAACCAAGAGTTTGATAGAAACAATGAAGCTGTAACACGCAGATTGATAGAACAAGCAATACAAGAAATTAATACTAAAATTACTTTATTGGATAGAATGAAGTCTACTACTATAAGCAAGGCTTCTAAACGACATCAATTTTTACTTATGGGAATGAAACATGGCTGATAATCTTAAAGTATTAGGACAGTTAGACCCAGCAGCTACCACAACTACTGTGCTATACACAGTGCCAAACATGACACAAACAACAGTTAGTTCTATTGTTGCAGCAAATCGCACAGGTTCTGCTATTACTTTTAGATTAAGTGTTCATGTAGGTGGAGCAGGTGCTGACGATAAACAGTATATATACTATGACAAATCAGTAGCAGCAAATGATTCCCTAGCAATAGTTTTAGGTATAACATTAAATCAAACCGATGTTATCAAAGTTTACACAAGTGCAGTTGACATGAGTTTTAATATGTTTGGCTGTGAGACTACGGAAGAAAGATAATGCAATACAAAATTAAAAAAGGAGATACTCTTAGTTCTATATCTAGAAACTTAGGTATATCTGTTAAAGATTTAGCTTCAGCCAATAAAATTAAAGATATTAATAAAATACAAGCTGGTGCAAGTTTAACTATTCCTCAACCTAAAAAGAAAAAATCTTCTGCTGTAGAAAAAGTTATACCTCAAGCAAAAAAAGAAATTAAATCAAAACAAAAATCTAAAGTAAAAAAGAAAAAAGAATCTATATTACCAATTAATGTAAGACAATTTTTTAATCCTAATCAAGATAGAACAGAAGAAGATTTATCATCAGTAGAACTAGCAGCATTAAAACAAGTTATTGCTAATAGTCAAACACCAGAAAGAATTGCAGAAAAAAAAGCTCAAGGAATAGACCCTAATATTATTGAATACAAAGATTATGCAACAACATCTGAAGGTAGCCAATATACAGATGTTGATAGCACAAATAATATGTCTGCATTAGATTTAGCAAGTAAAATGCAAAATCCTAATTACAATTTAAAAACTTTTTTAGGACAAGCTACAGCTATTCCTAAAGAAGGTGGTGGTTATCGTGTTGTAGATACTTTTGATTTTAAACCTAAAACACAAGCAACAGGATTAAAAAAATTATCACAATATGTAGGAAGTATTGATGATGTTGGTTTAAATGCATATGGACAATTTAGAAATTTTATGGGTTATTACGGACCTCAAGAAGGAACAGGAAAAGGTGGAAAAAGTAATATAAATCTTTCAGCTCAAGGCGGACAAACAAGATATAATTTTAATCAAGGTGGAAAAATGGATATAAAACAACAAACACAAAATGTAGCCAATCAAGGTCGCTATGGCGATTCTATGCTTCTTCATGTAAATCCTGCAGAAGTTAAAGGCTTGGCACAAGCAATGCCTATTACAGTGAATCCAGAAACAGGACAGCCTGAAGCCTTCTTACCATTTCTTGCACCAATTTTAGGCAGTATGGGTATGAGTGCATTAGCAGGAACAGGCGTTGGAGCAACGCTTGGATTAGCTGGATTAAGTGCTCCCTTATTGTCAGGCATAGGAGCAGGTCTAGCTACATATGCACAAACAGGTGGCTCTGGTTCTAAAGCATTAATGTCTGCTTTTACAGGATATGGTGCAGGTAAAGCAGCAGAATTAGCAGGTGGAGCTGCAGCAAGTAATACAGCAATAGATACAGCTACCACAGGTTTAAGACCAGAATTAACTGCTAATTTAGCTACAGACCCTACTATGTTAGCAAACCCAAATTTAATGGGTCCATTACCACAAGGCGTTTCACCTGAATTAAGCAATATAGGAAAAACAACTTTAGAAAATCAAATGGCTGGTTTGCAACCTGGTATTGATCAAATAGGTGCAAATGCTGCAGATGCATTTTATGCTGGTGATCCAACTATGTCTGAAAGTTTAAGAGGAGCATTTCAAGAAGGACCTGCAGCAGGTTTTGGAAACTTAGCACAAGGAGCAAGTTCTTTTGGAGCATATGCTCCAATGGCAGTAGGCTTGGGTGGTAGAGGTATTATGGATTCACAAGATTTATATGAACAACAAATGCGTGACATGGAAATGGATGAAGAGCAACGCAAAAGAGATATGTATGCAAACAATCCTGAAGTACAGTTGTATTCGGCATCAGGTGGTATAACACAATTTCAAAGAGGTGGTGATACTGATGACTATAGTTCTGAATCAGGCAAACAAGTATTTGCACCAGCTAAACAACAGTATGCAGTTAATCCTGATTTTATGGCAGGATTTGCACCTGAAACAATGTACTTTAGACCTGATACTGTTAATGCTCCATCAAGTAGTACAAGAGGTGGATCACGCCCAACACTAGGAGCAGATACTTATACAGGAACTAAAGGTGGTTACGACTACGAAGGCACAGTTGATGCAGATGGGAATTACACTGCAGGAACAGCACAAGGCGTTCAGTTTGCACCTCAGACATCTATAGACCCATATGCAGCATTTACAGGTTCTGCACCTCAAGGTTTAGTTCAGTCTGCCTACAATCCTTATCCAGTACAACCAATGAGTATGTCTCCAATAGATGATACTAAAGATACTTCTGATTATGGTGGAATAGACGGAGATTTTTATGCAGGAAATCCTGATTTTGATTTTTCTTTGTATGATGCAACAGATTCTGCTGGTAATCCTTTAACTGGTTCTCCTTATGGTGCATATGATCCACAAGCTGTAGCTGATGTAAGAAATCAATACAGTGATTACTTCTTTGACTACGATGATATTCAAGACTTCTATAGAGATGAAATGTCAGACATTGGAAGAAATGGTGGTGGAGATACAAATATGCCTAACAAAGGTTTAGAAGCATTAAATAAAGTAGCACCAGAAGTAGTAGATAAAATGGGTTATCAAGAAGGTGGGCAAACAGACCCTTTGATACAAGAAGTAACTATGTTTATTTTAGGCGAATCTGATAATGAAGAAATAGTAAATCAATTTGTTGATAAGTATGGAGTAGAAGCATTTACTCAGCTTAGAGAACAAATTCTTCAGTCACTTGTGCCTAATGCTCAAACATCAGGATTAATAGAAGGCGTAGGTAATGGTGGTATGGATGACGATATTATGGGAACAATAGGCAATCAAGAAAAAATTGCTGTATCTCAAGATGAGTTTATTGTACCTGCTGATGTAGTTTCAATGTTAGGTGATGGCAGTTCAGATGCTGGTTCTAAAGAACTTTATGACATGATGGATAGAGTAAGACAAGAAAAAACTGGCACAACTAAACAAGCACCTAAACTAGCTAATGCTGGAGGAATGTTACCAGCATGAATCAAGTAGCTCAAAAACTAGAAATAGAAGAATCTTTAGAACACGAAATTTCTTTAGTTCCTTTTGATAAAGTTCCTTTAATTTGGAAAAAAGTAGAAAAATATCTTAAAAAATCTGCTAATCGTTCAGGCGGAAGAACTAGAATTGAAGATATTTATTATGAATTAATAAATAATAAAACAAATCTTTGGATTATTTTTGAAAAAAAAAGTGATGAAATTATTGGAGTTCAAATTACTCTTTTTAATACTTATCCTACTGGTAAAAAAATGTTAAATCTAGAACATACTGCTGGTATTAATATGCAAGATTGGGTAGAAAAAGGCATTGATGTAATTACAAAATTTGCTAAAGATACAGAATGCGAAGGCTTAGAAGGCATTGGTAGACATGGACAATGGAACTGGGTAAAAAATAAAAAAGGTTGGAAAAAACCTGCAACATTTTATGAATATATATTTGAGGAAAATAAATGAGAAAGTTTAAAGGTGGTGGTAGTAGTGGACCAACAGAAACAAGAGTAACTCAAACTGATCTACCAGAATATGTACAGCCGTATTTTGAGAGACTATTACAGCGTAGTGAAGCAGATAGCATACAAGGGTATCAACCTTATGGTGGTCAACGACTAGCATACTTTTCGCCTGATGAATTACAATCTCAAGCAATGACTCGTGGCTTTGCTGAAGCAGGTACACCACAAGCATACACAGATGCACAAACTAGATTTGGTTCACAAACTCCATTAACTTCAGGATACACAGCAGGTACTGCTCCACAAGGCTATCAAGCTGGAACAGTTGGACCTACCTATCAAGCAGGTGCTTACAATCAAGGATATCAAGCTGGACCTTTTGATGCAGGATATTCTGCTGGTACTAGACAAACTGGCTATGATCCTACAACAAGACAGTCAGGATATAGTGCAGGTCAAACCGCACAAACTTATAATCCTTTAAATTATGAAGAGAATATTTCTAGGTTTATGTCTCCGTATCAACAAAATGTTACTGATATACAAAAAAGAGAAGCTGCTCGTCAATCAGATATTATGGGCAAAGGTATTGGAGATCAAGCTACAGCACAAGGTGGATTAGGTGGTTATCGTGAAGCTATTCAACAATCTGAAAGAGAAAGAAATCTTTCTCAACAAATGGATGATATTCAAGCACGAGGTAGTCAGTCTGCATTTGAGTCTGCTCAACAACAACTTGAAAGAGAAAGAGCTGGTGGCATGGGTGCTGCTAGATTTGGATTAGATGCATTTACTCAACAACAATCTGCACAGCAACAACAAGAACAACTTGCACAAAGAGCTTTTGAAACATCAGAACAATCAAGACAACAACAAGAAACTTTTGCTCAGTCTGCATTTAATGCAGGTGAATCAGCTAGACAACAAGCTGCAAAACTTGGATTATCTGCACAACAACAAGAAGATGCTGCAAGACAAGCACAAGAAAAATTTAGTCAGTCTGGATATCAAATGCAACAAGCTGCACAACAACAGCAATCTGCTCAACAGCTACAAGCATTTAAAGCACAACAACAAGCACTTCAACAACAAGGTGCTCAAGGTATTCAACAATATCAAGCTGAAGAAGCTGCTCGTCAAGCTCAAGAAAGATTTGGACAAAGTGCATACGATATGTCTAATCGCTACAACATGGCTGCTGCTCAAGGCTTACAAGGTATAGGTACAGCTCAACAAGCAGACGCACTTTCTAGAATTCAAGCCTTATCTGGCATTGGTGCTCAAGATAGAGCTTTACGACAAGCAAGTATGGACATGGGATACGATGACTTTCAAAGACAAAGAGATTTTTCTAAACGACAGCTTAGTGATTTTAGTGGTATGTTGAGAGGTGTGCCTGTAACACCCAATCAAACAACTAGCACATACAGTCAACAACCTGGATTATTTCAACAAGCAGCAGGTGCTGGTTTAGCAGGTCTTGGTTTGTATAGAGGAACAAGAGGATAATTATGAATTTAGTACAACAAGCAAATTTTTTAGAAGATGTGCCTAAAGAACAATTGGCTCAAATGTCGCAAGACCCTAATGGACAATTTCCTCCATTTTTAGTATTAAGCGAAATACAAAGAAGAACAACCAACGAAAAAAATTATCAAGCAATGCAACAACAACCTAATGCTACTGTAGCAGAAGAAGTTGTTAATGAATTTATGCAGCCTGAACTAGCACAAAACCAACCTACAGGTTTGCAGGGTGGTGTACCACAGTCGGCAACTCCCTTGCCAGACGAAAATATCTCTGCAGGATTATCTGGTGCACCAACTGCTCCTATGCAAATGGCAGCTAGTGGTGGCTTAACAGGTTATGCAGCAGGAGATTTAACTTCTTTACCTGCAGGTAGTGGACCACAAGGACAAGATATAACAGATTCAGATGTAAATACATTTATGAGTTTACCTAGAAATGCAGATGGAACTGTTGATAAAAGTGCAGTTGCAGGAGCAGTGGCAAGTGGTGCATTAACTGCAGCAGCAGTAGTTGGATTCTTTTATCCAGAACCAGTATCAAGTGCAGCAGGAGCTGCTAGATTAGCTACAACAAGTTTTGGAAACAAAATTTTATCAGCTCCAGGAAAATTAAAATCAGGATTACAAAATTTCATGGGAAGAAGAAGTTTGGCAGCAGACCCAATGAGTAAATTTGGAGCTTCTAATGTAACATTAAAATCTGGAGAAACATTACCAAAACTTTTAAATACTAAACAAATTGGATCACAAGCAATTAAGGATTTACGCATACCATCTAGACTAGGTTATGGCTTAACAGCACTAACTGCTGGAACAGGTCTTGGATATGCTTTAAGTGATGATGAAACTATTGAAAAACAAGAAGATAAAAAAGAAATGCGTATTGGCGATACCTACGATAAAGTAGTGGCTGCTGGTTTAAGTGCTGATAAAAATTCATCAAAAGGTTTAGGGCAAGGACAAATGGATTATAGAGATATGATTAGGTTAGGCACATCTATTATGGGTGCTAAAGATATTTCTGAGTTAGGAGAATCTGTTTCTGGAGTATTAGATGCACAAGATGCAAGAGCTACCACAGGATTACAACAACAATATCTTCAAGCACAAACAGATAAACTACAAGCTGATATTGCAGCAATGCCAGTAAAAGAAATTCAATCAGAGATTTCTATATACTCTAAATATCTTGATCAACTGAAAGAAAACTCTGAAGGAACTGAAGCTGATATAAGAAATATTAAAAATGCTTCTGATTATATTAATGCATTAAGTCAAGAGTTAATGACAGCTAGAGGTATTGATCTTGCTTCTGTTAATAGTCAAAAAAAATTATTAGAAGCTAGTGGCATAGGAAAAGTTTAAAGCTAATGGCTGTATTTGATTTACCAAATGGCGAAAAATTAAATGTTCCTGATCAATATCTAGGCGATGTTGATATGGCATCTAATATTAAAGATGTCTATGGTATTGATATTAATGAAGTTGCTTATGATCTAGATTGGTTAGCAGACAAACCTAAGTCAATAGCTAGAGGAGCTGTAGGATTAGCAGCAGATGTACCTTTAGGTTTAGCTGGTTTATTTGATATAGGAGATGATAGTGCTGCTGTTAAAGGTCTACAAGGATTTAAAGATTATTTAAGAGAAGATTCTGCATTAGCCTCTGATCCAAAATATAGAAATACATATGGTACAAAACTTGCAGAAGGTGCAGGTTCTTTTATTCCGTTTCTAGGAGCTGGTTTAGCAGGTAGAGCTTTAGCATCAAGAGGAGTTATTAGTCCAATGGCAGGAGCTTACGGAGTTCCAGCAGCATTAGCTGTGCCTACAGGTATGGCTCAACAAGTTGATCGTTTGCAAATGGCTAGAGAAATGGGTGAAGATGTTGGAGCTGTATCTGAAACATTTGCTACTCTAACTGGTGGTCTTATAGGTTTAACAGAAATTGCACCTATAGCAAATTTAATGAAAAAAATTCCTAAGTCTGCTCTTAGAAACAAAGAAACAAAAGATGCTATTCTTACTAAATTAAAATCTGCTGCACAGTCTGGTGCACTTGAAGGTGGTCAAGAAGTTCTTGCAAGTGTTTTACAAGACTTAACTGCTCGTGGTCTATACAGTGATGAGTTGCCTATAGGAGAAAGTTTATTTGATGAATTTACTATTGGTGGCATTATTGGTGGTACTGCTGACTTAGTTTTAAATAGTCTTGGACCAAAAAGAAATCAAGGTAATGCTTATCTTAGAGATAGAGAAGCTAGAGCTAGAAAAAATAAAGTTAATCTACAAGAGTCAGGTAAGTTTGAAAGAGCTATAGATCAAGGAGAAGTAACCGAATATCAACAACCTACAGTCGTAGCTAAACCAGATATACCTGTTCCACCTATTGAAGGCTTAGAACCTCAACTAGAAATTACACGATTACCTGATGGAACATTTGCTGTTATAGATACTCAAGCTATTGACAGTCCTGTACTTGCAACAGCACCCACAGAAACAGAAGCAATAGTTCTTAAAGACAAACAGTTTACTCAGTTTGAAAGAGATAAATTAAAATCTAGATTAGACAATGATTTATACAGCATGGGTTTAAGTGAAAGCTCAACTGCACAAGAAATAGGAGCAACAATTCTTGATCCTAATTCAGCAGAATTAGATTTGCAAACTTTACTTAACTTTGATACTACATTTAAAGGTCCAAAGAAAAAAGCAAGACTTGATTCCACTAAAGCTCCAGATGATGTAATTAAACACATAGAAAATCAAGGTTTAGATTTTAAGTCTACTTATTCTATGAATGAAGCAAAGTTATTTTTAAACAAAAAAGATTTTAATTCTTTAGCTTCTGATATGGCACAAGTTGTATTTCAACAATCAGAAAAAGCAGGTATGCCTTCTATTCGTGCAGATAAAAAACAATTAGATACTTCTATTGGAGCAATAAAAGCATTAGCTAAATCTAAAAATATAGAGTTAGACGATGGAGGAATAGCGACTCCATTTATGAGATTTAATTCAATGACTACAGGAACTCCTATGTACAGACATATGAGCAAAGGACAAAAAGAATTACTTTTAGCTAAAATACATTCATTACCTGCATTTAATAATTTAACTCCTTTACCTGATTTTTCAATACGAGAATACACAGCAAAAGATATGGCTGATTTTGTAGCTGGTGTAGGACAAGCAGAGTTTGATGGCAATGATGTAAGAACATATTTAAAAGAAAGATTTAAAGATAGAACTCCAAAATATCATCCTTACTCTGATGGTAAATTTGATGACTTAATAATGAATGAACAGCTTGATACTTTTCTTCGTGATTTAAAAACAAGTGGCAGAGTTGAATCTGTAGGAGAAAAAATAAGTACAAAAAAATATCCTTTTCCAGTATTAAGAATTAAACCTAACTTTGAGTTTGATATTGCAAGAAGAGCAGAAGGATTTAATGAAACTCCTGAAGAGTTTGGAGCTAGGCTTACTCAAGAAAATAAATTACCACAAGAAACTATTGACCAGTTAATAGAATCTGAAAAAGTAAAACAACAAAAAGTTTTACCTCCGAAAGAAATAGAACCTAAAATAATAAACTTCCAAGAAGTTATAGAAGAAGGTCGTACTAATAAGTTTGCAAAAGAAATTCAAAAAAAATTAAAACAAGCTGGGTTATCAGAAGTTGGAGTTGTTGTTAGCAATGACATACTCTCTACAGAAACTTTAGTTGCAGGACAAAAAGGGGAAATCGTGTTTGACCCCACACAAACTAGAGCACAACAAACTAAAGGTCAGTATGACGAAAATACTGATACTATCTTTTTATCTTTAAACGCTGTTAATCCTGAAGGCACAGCATCAGATATAGAAATCCAAGAACAACTTAATAGAATTATAGATGGTCAAATCATTCATGCATTTCGTGCTAAAGATTTAATCACTGAGCAAGAATACAATTATCTTAAAAAAGAAGTTAAGCGTAGAAAAGTTCCGCAAGGTTTTGATGAAAACTTTAAAGGCAAAACTTTTTATGATAGAAGTAAAACACTTAACAACGACAAAGCTCAATCACTTACAGCAGAAGGCAAAGGTGTTGATGCTATAGATGAGCTATACATAGAAAGTGCTGTAGCAGAAATGTATAAGGCAAGAAACATTAAGCCTGATATACCACCTAAAGCTCAAGGCATTTTTGATAAGTTCTTAAACTTCTTTAAAAGCATGGGCACGGCTATGCGTTCTTCTGGTTATAAAAAATCTTCAGATATATTTAATGATATTGAAGCTGGAAAGATTGGTTCAAGAGAAAGAGATCAGATTAGAACTTTTAGAGAGTTAGATAGATTGCCTATTGCAGCAGAGACTGCTCCTATATTTGAAGTAGATGATGTTCAGGAAAAAGAAACAATTGAATTTACTGAAGAGGAAGCTAAAGAATTTAATATTTCTAATACAGTATTTGTAGAAACAGAAACAGGTGCATTTGTTTCAGCTCCATATAATCCAATTAAAGGAAGAATTCTTGCTCCACCAAAAGTACAAAAAGGTAAAAGAACAACTACAGCTAAAGATAGAAATAAAATTTATAACAAATATAAACTTACTGAAGAAGAATATCTAGAAGATGCTGAAGCTATTCTAGATAATATTAAAAATAAAAATTTACTTGGTGCAATGGAATGGTATATAGAAAATGCTCCTAGTCAAGATTATAAATTAATAGCTACTAGAGTTTTAAAACAATTAAAAAAATTAAAATCAGCCAATATAGATTTTGATATTGTTATTTTTGATGATGCATATCTTCAACAACCTGCATCGGGATGGTTAGCAGAAGATATTAAAGAATTAAAAGCTCGTAAAAATAACTTGAATGGACAATCAATCGCACCTGGAAATGCAGGTAGAAGAAATGGATTAATATATTTAAATAATGTAGATGGAGCAAGAGGAAATGGTGTAAATTTTGATACTTTTTTACATGAAGCAATTCATGCAGTAACACAAAGTACAGTTTTTATAGCTAATAATCCAGATGCTTTTTATTACCAAGATATTACTCTTACTCAAAAAAGTATGGAGCAAATTAAAAGATTAGAGAATTTGCGAAAAAGAATTAAAAAAGAAATTAATCAAGAAAAACAAAGTGGCAAATGGAGTGAAAGAAGTTATCAAGAACAATTTAGAATCAATTATTCAACAAAAAATATAAATGAACTTTTGTCTATGGGTTTAACTGATAGATATACTCAAGAGTTTTTTGAAAATATTAAATATACTCCTAAAGGAACAAACACTTTATGGGATGTTTTTGTAGATAGTATTAGAAAAATATTAGATATTCCTGCTAAAAAAGGTACAGCTCTTTCTGCATTTTTAAAAGAAGCAGATCAAATTCTTGATTTAAATCCTGAAGATATTAAAGCTACTCAAAAAATGCTTAGTAAATATCAAGATCAAAATGCTAAAGATAATCAAATAAATGCACCACCTATAGAAACGCAAAGAGAAAGTATTAATAATCAAATAAAAAAATTACAACAACGACTTGATCCATTACAAGCAACTATGAATCAAGAGTATGCTGTAATGAGCAATGCTAATAACTTAAAACTTAGTAGACAAATACAAGAAATAGAACAAGAAATAACAGCATTGCAAGAACAATTAAAAAATCTTTCTCCAGAACAAACATCTTTTGTATTTGAGCAAGGCATTCGATCTCAAGACCCAAGCATATCATTACAAAAAGCTGTAGAGTCAGCAGAAGAATTAACCAAAAAAACTCCTAGAGGTGATATACCTCCTTATAATTTAAATGCTTCTGATGTTGCACTAGAAGCTGCTCAAGAATTTATTGCAGACCCTACAGCTCGTATGCCTAAGATGCCTGTTAATGAGTCAGCAGTGCCAGAAGAGTTTAAAGAACGAGCTGAGAAAACTGGTTATCAAAGAGATGAAAGAACAGCAGGAGAAAGATTTATAGATGTTGCTGCTGATCCTATTACAAGTGTTAAAAAATTCTTTGCCAATACAAGACAAACTTATATTGATAGTTTAGATAAACTTGATAAAAAGATAATTGAAGGCATTGAAACCAACGAAGAAGTAAGACTTGCAAATAACTTAGTATCAACTAGCACTATGGCTGCTTTAAGATTAGCAGATAGAGCAAGAGGTGTATTTGCACAGATGCTAACAAGAGGTGTGCCTGTTGATAAAATAGATGGCGTTGATGCTTTAACTTCAGTGCAAGAGTTTGAGTTTTCTGCTAGATACAATCCTTTTGTAGATGGCAATACAGGTAAAGGAGGTCTTGTACAATTTACTGCACCTTTATATTCAGACCCTACAATAGATAAAGAATATGTATTTGGTTTATATGCTGGTTTAAAAAGAGTTAAAAGTCTTAATGAGAATGGCGTAGAGGTTGATGTTCCATCAAGTTTAAGAGACCTAGAACTTATTGAACAAATAGAAAATAATTACAAAGATGTTGTAGAGGTCTACAACAATTATCAGCAATGGAATAATGGATTAATTAGTTTTGCAGAAGCTAAAGGTATTTTAAGCCAAGAACAATCTCAGTTATGGAGAACTCATTCTGCATACTATCCTTTCTATAGAAACATGGTAGATGATACTGAAATGAGTGCACCTGCGGTTGGTGGTGGTTCATTACCAAGCAATCCTCTTTCAATTAAAATGAAAGGTTCTGAAAAAGAACTCAATGTGCCTCCATTAGAAGCTATAGCAAGAAACTCTTTGTCTATATTAACTGCATCTATGAAGAATGATGGCGTTGCTAAATTAGTTAGAGACTTAGAAACAATGGGCGATGCCAAAGAAATTAGTCCAAGTCAAACACCAGGATTAGATACAATTTTTGTATTTGAAAATGGTGTAAAGAAACACATCTTATTAAAAGACCCAGAAACATTTCTTGCTTTGCAATCTGTAGGTGGAGTTAAAACAGATATGTTAACTAAAATATTTGCTGTACCAGCAGGAATATTAAGAGACACAGTTACTCGTGATCCTGGATTTGTTGTTGTTAATATATTAAGAGATACACTATCTTCTGCTGTTACATCAGGAGTTAAGCTAGGTATAGATGCAGACAGCTATACACCTATTATAGATTCAGTTAAGAATATGTTTGGTGATATGACTGATCTAGAAAAGTTTGGAATTATAGGTGGTTATGATTTTGCCAACGATGAAGGTGACATTGTTAGCTTTATGGCAAGAACAAGAAGGCAACAAGGACTATCATCAGAAAACGGAATTACTCCAGAAAGTGCATTTTATAAACTATGGGATGGATTGGGTGGACTAACCACTAAATCAGATGGTGCAACTCGTAAAGCAGTTTATGACTCAGTATATAAAAGTGCATTAAAAGATGGTGCAACAGAAGCGGAAGCTCAATCAGCAGCAGCATATCAAGCATTAGAAATAATAAACTTTGGTCGCAGAGGACTATCACCTACATTCAAGCTAGTGACTTCTGCAATACCATTCTTGAACGCAAGAATACAGGGTCTTGATGTCTTGTATAGATCGTTTAGTGGTAAATATTCTGCTACAGAGAAACTGCAAGAAGGCGAAACAATGGAAGAACTCAAAAGCAGAATTGTAAAGACGGCTTTGCAAAGAGGTCTGGGCTTGATGGGTGTCACCATAATGTATTATTTACTGGTCAGTGATACCGATGATTACAAAGAAGCCAAGCGAGAAACAAGAGATGATAATTGGTTAATACCTACGCCTTGGGATTACACAGTTAAGATACCTATACCTTTTGAAGTAGGCATGATGTTTAAGGCTTTACCTGAAAGGATTGTTGATATGGCATGGGGTCAAGTAGAAAAAGACCCTCTGAAATCTATGGCAAGACAGCTAGGAACTTCTGCAAAAATTCCAGTCTTTAGTGGAGACATTAGTGTTCAGGCTGTTAAACCATTGTTTGAAGCTATCACTAACAGAAACTCTTTCACAGGCACTGAGATTGTTCCTTACTACAAGTTAGGCTTAGAAGCAGGGTATCAAGCTAATCCCCAAACAAATGAACTGGCAAGGCTTATAGGTGAACAGCTAGGCATATCTCCAATGAAGATAGAGTATGTGCTTAAAGGCTACACAGGAACGCTAGGTGGCTATGCTTTAAGTGTCATAGACTCTATGGTCAGAACTGCTACAGGCAGTCCTTACATCCCTAACAATGCATTTAATAATCCAACGAACTGGGCACAACTACCAGTCTTTAAAAGACTTCTTGTAGATTCTAATCAGATGGGAGGATTGCAACAGCAGTTTTATGAACTAAGAGGGGAAGTTAATAAGGTCACACAGACCATGAACAGTCTCAAGAAACAAAAAAGATTTGATGAACTGGCAACTTATAGAGCCAACAATCAAGGAACTATGAATGTTAAAAATCAAGTCCGATCAATGGAAAGATACTTAGATAATTACAGAAAGAAAAGAGATGCAATCATGCGTAGAGAAGATGTTTCTGTTTCAGTCAAACAAGGATTGCTTGAAGATTTAGTTTTAGAAAGAGATAAGAGATTAGCTTTTGTACCTGAGTTAAGAAAGAAAGCCAATGTTCCCATCTTTACAGGAAACCTGTAGCTAAGATTATCTCTTACCAGTAAATAATATTTTCTTTTCGGCTGCCAGAAGCTGCGAATTTTGATTTACTATTCTGACTGCATTGTTTAGGTCAACAAGTTTGTTTTCCATTTGGTCAAATTGTGCATCCACTCCCTTTAGCTGATCAATCAACTTCTCTTCTTTGAATTGTTTTAATCTAAAGAAGTCATTGTGATTAGGATGACGAGCATGAAACAAACGAGCATAGAAGCTAATGTAATCATTGCTGATCTTAAACTCCCCTCCATTCGTTTCTATCTCCCTGTTCCACCTAATGCGATTAATGATTGCCCAATGAGAGTAATGCTTTCTGCCAGTCTTAATAGCTTCTAGCGTGTACTCCTCAAACTTATCCCATACTTGAGGGTTCTTCTTATGCCATCCCCACCAAGCCTCTTTCCTTTCCTGTAGCTTCTTCTCAAGCTGTTCAATTACCATTGACATCATCATCCTCCACTAATTTTTCTAACCACCCCACCATTTGAAATTCGTTTGAATCGTTATCAGGGTTTGAATACTCTATCTTCTTTACATCTTTTACCAATGTCTTAGGCAAGTAATACCTATTCGCAATATCAGTTAAGATTTGCAACAACTCTTCTCTATCTACGCCCTCTGTCCATCTCTTGACTTCATCGTAAGTCACATCATCTTTAACCATCTTTACTCCTCACTAATGGAAAACACTTTATTGTAAGTTCACATCTAGGGTTATCTTTTTCAACACCCCCAAATATATAAGAAACTTTCTTGACCTGTTTAAAACTATCATCTTCTATGATCTTAGCCTTGACCAAAGCATCGCAAGTAAACTTGTCTATAATAGAACAAGGATTGCTTACATCTAATCTTCTATTGCTCTTGGCATAGTAGACATAATCTAATGAAACAGTGTCATTAAACTTAGGCAAATCTTTAATTCTTTCTAGCAATTGTTCTGTGTAAACTTTCTTAGAAGCAGATAAGATTCTGTAATGAGCATTGCGATAATTGTTTAGGTTCAGAATGAACTTCTTGTTTTTAGAATAGTAGACTTCAAGGGGTAG
>Ga0208899_1001353_pt1 | contig 17328 bp, 28 predicted proteins | sample VirMetDEL_Nov_24_FD_184518 | JGI IMG/M metagenome (GOLD analysis project Ga0208899, IMG submission 184518) | Aqueous microbial communities from the Delaware River and Bay under freshwater to marine salinity gradient to study organic matter... | ecosystem: Environmental > Aquatic > Marine >... | reverse complement strand
CTAAAAGCCCCAAAGTCTAACTTCAATTCTTTCGGGAAGTACAAATACCGTTCTATTGAGGACATCCAAGAAGCGGTAAAGCCACACCTTAAAAAACACGGATGCGTGTTAAACTTCTCGGATGAAGTTGTCGAGGTAGCTGGTAGGGTAGTCATTCAGGCAACCGCTTGCATTCAAGACGGAAAGGATGATTTAAGCGTTACCGCTTATGCCGAAGTGGATCAAATAAAGGGAATGAATATGGCCCAAGCGTTTGGTTCTGCTAGTTCTTACGCCCGAAAGTATGCCGCTGGTGGTCTTTTGTTATTGGATGACACTAAGGACGCTGACGGAACGAACGACCACGGCAAAGCCCCGAAGAAAGAAAATGATTTCGAAAAGGCTTTGATGTGGTTAACTGCTAACCCAACCCAAAACAATTACGACAAACTTGCCGTAAAGATGGGTTCGGTTTTTACAGATGACGAATTTAAGAAGCTTCAAGCTATTGTTGAACTTGCAGAAAAAATGAACAAATGAAAATAAGAGCAAGCGCACTCGGTCAGATAATGACCAACGGGAGAGGGTCGAATACTATCGGTGCTACCGCACTAACTGCCCTCAAAGAGATGTATCTTTTCCAAAAGTACGGACGTACTAGGGAGATCAACACCGCACAAATAGCCAAAGGGCTAGCCGTGGAGGAGAAGTCCATTAGCCTACTATCTATGGTAGACGGTGAACTTTATGAAAAGAACACGGAGCGTAAGTCCAATGACTATATAACTGGTGAGGCTGACATTTACACGGGAGATAAGGTCATTGACGTTAAGTCTAGTTTCGACATCTACACCTTTCACAAGGGTGAGGGGCCAATTAACAAGTCGGGAAAGCTTACACCTTACGGCTGGCAGTTAACCGCCTATGCTTGGCTTTGGGAAGTGGAAGACCTTCAGTTAAGCTACTGCCTTTCTAATACACCTGAAGACATCGTTGAGGGTCTTATTTATCGGGAGGCTCTTAAATTGGAGGGTGGTGACTCTAACCCACTTTATACCAAGATTCAGGAAGAGGTGACCCGTAACCATACGTTTGATGACATCGAAATACACGAGCGTGTTAGGTCTTTCAACTTCAAGGTTGATCCAAACAACTTTAGACTTATTAAGGCTAGAGTGCAAGAATGTCAAGAAATAGTAAAGCGTTGGGACTCAGAAGGTCTTGACTAGTGTTAACTTAGCAAAAAAAGAAAAAAGATGCTAAATCTGAATTGCGCTGGTAACTCAGCCACACACAAGTTCACGGAAGCGATGGGCGATAAGCCGTGCCGTTTATCTTTCTCAGTAGCCGTTAAGACGGGTAAGGACTCAACTGCGTGGGTTAGTTGTTCGATGTACGGGGTACGAGCCGAAAAGCTATGGCCCTTCTTCAAGGACGTTAAGTCAATTAAGGTAGCCGTCAGCGGAAAACCTTGGGTAAGTGCGAAGTCCGACAAAGGTTATTTGAACCTGGCCGTTGACACGCTGACCTTTATGGGTTCCGACAAGAAGTCGGAAGAATCACTAGAGTCTAACGGATTACCATTTTAAGCTATGAAGATTCCTGAAAACACCAGAATGATGGTTAACACCTTTGGTCTAATGTACTTTGAGCATGAAGGACGGTACTACTTCAGTACGCCTGACCTTGACCAAAGAGCCGACTTCCCCATAAAGGGAACAGACCCCGACTCTATAACCGTAGCGGACTTGAACTCATAACCACCAGCACCCCTAGCGTCTTAGGTTTGTTTTTGTATGTTTGCGCAAATCTAAACGTTGGGTAGTGAAAGGGCGGCATCCCGTGGGGGTTTGAGTTTATAGGGGGGCTTCGGCCCCCTTTTATATTTGTGGTAATCAAAAAGACTGCAAATGGCTAAGATGGATGGGCTTTATGTCCGTATTCAAACTGATTCAGCAACACCTGCAACGAATGCGGCAATCCTTGGGGTGGTTAGTTCGGCAATGAACATCACTACTAACGAAATCGATACCACTTCCTACGAAGGTAACGGGGACTATACGGGGATTCCTGGAACTCGTTCCGCTGACTTCTCTGCTGATTTCCACCTTGAGTCTGACGGATCAAACCTCACCACTCTGATGGCTGACCAAAAGTCTGGTACTGTCTTAACTTTCGTTTATGGTGGAGTTGACACGGGTGACTTTCAGATTTCAGGAAGCTGCTACATTACCGCTATGAACATTACTGCAAGTATTGATTCAGCGGTTAACGTATCTATGTCTTTCCGTGTTACTGGTGCTTTGGCCCTCGGAACTGCTTAATTAGTTTTCTCTATTTGTTTAAGGGAGGCTTCGGCCTCCTTTTTTTTTATCCAATTATTTACATTAGCTTTGTTGTAAACAATAAAAACAATGAAGCAACGAATCACCGAGTACGACATCTACGGACTAACCGAGATGCAAGAAATAAACTGCGTAGAAGTAGACTACAAGGTTGAGATAATACCCAACTCAAAAGAGGGGTTCAGATTCTCGTTCAGCGGTGAGGCCACCGTTAGCATAACGGAATACAAGACCGAAGAGGCATTTAGTGACGGGTGGACGAACCACGTTAATAGGATTGACAACGAGAGGGATGTTATCCTAGAAATAGAAGACTTCGACTTTAAGGAGAGTCCAGGTAGTGAGTTGAAAGACTTTGATCCCGTCCTTTACATTGAGGATTTTAACGATAGCCCCGTTGTTTACCTAGAATTCCATCTAAGATGAAAAACCTATTTGAACGATTAGAACGCCACGGGGTAACATTTGAAAAGGACGTTATCCGAACCCTCAAGGTCAACCTTTACCCTTCTATGCTTCCGCTTTATACCGCTGCTGGTGTGTGGTTTGCGATGCGTAACGCTGGGGTTGTTGAAGGTCGTTTCTCCTTTACTAAATTCATTGAACTTTTTGAAGATGCTGAAGCTTAGAGATGTACTCCTTTTCGCGTGTGACTATATGGGCACGGACGTTAGTGAAGTGATGTCCACCACGAGAACACCGCCACTAGTTAAGACGCGTATCATTTACGCCAGTATAGCTAGGGCACTCACGAACAAAAGCCTTACGGAAATAGCCTCCCTTATTGGTCGTGATCACGCTACAATCATCCATTATACGGACAAGAAGCCTTCTGAGGTGCATAGGGGTCTAATATTATCAGCGACTAAAGCCTTCACCGATAAACACGGACACGAACTAGAGGCTTTTACAGACCAAGAACTTTCCATCTTTGACCTGAACGATAAGCTGAAACTTCGGGTGTTTAAGGAGCGAAAGAGATCATTAGAGAACCTACGAATAATTAAGGGGAATCTTGACGAGGTTAAAGAGAAGTGGGTTAAAGCCAAGTTGTTACCTTTGTTAAATGAGGAAATCTCACGGCTCAACACTTTGCTGGAGTTGCGGGACAACGTTCCTGAAGAACAAAAGCGAGCAAATGGTTTGCTCCGTGGAGTGCGCAATAAATCTCCAAAGTGGCATAATGTCTAAGAAGTCTACTTGGACTCATTCCCGTTGGTTAGAAGAACTGCAAAGGGACGTTAATAAAGCCGTTCGGTTAATCGACCACGGTCACCCTTGTATAAGTAACGGTTCAGCCTTCAAGGAGGGTATTATGGACGCTGGGCACTACTACGCTAGATCAACTCACCCCGTTCTAAGATTCCACCTTTTGAATATTTGGGGACAATCCAAGTACGATAATCGTTTTATGGAAGGAAACCGTCAGGGCTTCTCTAAGGGACTTTCTTTGGTGGGTGGTCATAGCCTACTAGAAGAGATAGAAACGCTCCCACAAGTTTTTAAAACGGGTAAATGGAGTATTCCTGAGTTGTCTACCGCTCGTGACGTGGTTAGGGCCTTCGTTCTTGACTTTGAGAAAAAAAGCTACTACCTTGAGAATGAGGACAGAATAAAACTGAAGAGGGAGTTAACCGAATTGAGTGGGCTATATGAGGTGGATTTGATGCGTAAAAGCATCACTAACCTCTGATATTAGCCTTAATGATGCATCTAAACACCAAAGAGATGAAGAAGATTATTAAAACCACCCTAATTATTATGGCCTTTGTGACTATTGTTGCTAGTGTTGGCTTTCTGAATTATAAGGTTTGGAGGGCTGAACACCCACAAGCGGCAACCTGGACTTTCTTTATTCGTAATAAATGACACGAGCCGAACAGATTTCAAGGGTCTATGACCAACTAAAGGAACTGCAACTTTCAAAGAATGCAGACTATGGAAATAGTGCGTTTGATGACGTTGAGGTTTTTGGGGAAGTGATCCCAGCGAAGAACGGCATTCTAGCACGGATCGCGGACAAGCTAAAGAGGTTGGAAAGTGAGGGGCTGGAGGTTAGTGAGTCTAAGGCAGACACAATAAAGGATTTAATTGGTTATCTTGTCATCCTATTAATACTAGATGAAACACGGTAGCTTATTTAGTGGAATTGGAGGCTTTGACCTAGCCGCTGAATGGATGGGGTGGACTAACGTCTTTCATTGTGAGGTGAATGAGTTTGGAAAAAAGGTGCTAGAACACTACTGGCCTAACGCTATATCTTTTGGAAATGTCACAGACATCAATTTTCGACCATATAGGGGAACCATTGACATTATCTCAGGCGGCTTCCCTTGTCAACCCTACTCAGGTGCTGGAAAGCGACTCGGAAAGGAGGACGAACGCCACTTGTGGCCCGAAATGCTTAGAGCAATTAGAGAAATTCAGCCACGTTGGGTCTTGGGCGAAAACGTTCTCGGCCTTGTTAATTGGTCAGGAGGGCTGGTATTCGAAGAGGTGCAAGCTGACCTGGAAGCTGAAGGGTACGAAGTCCAACCGTATGTTCTTCCAGCTGCTGCCGTCAACGCTCCCCACCGAAGGGACAGGGTTTGGTTTGTTGCCTATTCTACCAACTCCGACAACGGGAGCGGATCAAAAGACACAATACCAGCAAGGGGGAGGGAGTCTGATGAATTATATGGACTTTCACGGAATGCTACCGACACCGACCACCAGGGACTACAAAGGAGCAAGGAGCGAAGAAGCATTAAAGAAAGCAGGAAGGAACGAAACCAACAGCCTGCCCGATGCGTTTCACCAAGCTGGCAAAACTTCCCAACTAAACCCCCCATTTGTAGCGGAGATGATGGGCTTTCCGACAGACTGGACAATATTACCTTTCCTAAATGGAGAAACGAAAGCATCAAAGCCTATGGGAACGCAATAGTACCCCAAGTGGCGCACCAAATTTTTAAAGCAATAGAAGCTTATGAAGAGTCCCTATTACACAGACCCCAAGGTTAAGGAGTTGATTGACGAAGCGTTGCACCAATGTGCTTTACTCTTTGCTAATCTAGGTTGTACCGATTCCAAGGAAGCCTATAACGAGGCCAAGGAGCAAGAGCAAAGAATCTTGACGAAGTTGATGAACCACGACCCCGAAGTCATAATGCGCCTTCTAAATGACTAAAAAACAGTTAATTACTCAGTACATCGAAGAGAACCAGCTTCACAATGAGCCGAAGAGGACTATTGCTAGAATGGTTGTCAGAGCCTTCCCCGAAGTGTTTGAGCAGACAGATAAGCAAATAAATAGCGTTAGGCGGCAAGTGACCAGCATTCTTCCTTGCAATAAGATAACAAAGGAGAACAGAAAAAGGGTAGAGCGTGGAATTGAGGCCCTAATACCTAAAGCGTTAAAGAAGGGTTCTAACACGTTTAAACTGCCTGAAGGTACTTGGATAATACTTAACGACATTCATTTCCCCTACCACGATGAAAAGGCCCTTAAAACGGCTTTAATGTACGCCAAAGAAAGGGACGTGGACGGTATCCTTTTGAATGGGGACTTGTGTGACTTTTATTCTATATCTAGCCACGCTAAGAAGTGGGATGGGGTCGACCTGGTAGGTGAAATAGAAATAGCACAAGAATTCTTTCAGGGTCTAAGAGAAGAGTTCCCTAGAGTTAAGATCGTTTGGAAGCTGGGAAACCACGAGAACCGACTATTCAGGGACTTGAATAAGAATGCTCCTTATATCGCTGGTTTGCTTTCTATGAACTTTGGAATGAATATGGGAATTGAACAATTCTTCAGAACGAAAGAATACGGGATAGAAGTATTACACGACCAAACCATTATAGACGCTAACGGGCTTCTAGTTCTTCACGGTCACGAGTACGGAATAGGTGGCGTTAACCCTTCTAGGAAGATGGCCCAAGAACTTAAAACGTCAGCCATACAAGGACACCTACACCGCTCGGAGTCTTACAACATTAAGAACGGCCTAGGTCAAGATATTATGTGTGCTACTATGGGATGTTTGTGTAACTTGAACGCGGACTACTACGGTAAGGCTAAACTCGTTTGGGTTCACGGATTCGGAATGCTGGAGGTAAATGACGGCTGGGCCTTTGAAAATAAAATAATCATAAAAGGGAACATCTATGGAAACTAAGTGCGAACTACTAGCAAAGGGGTGCGATTGCGGCCCTACTGAAATGCGTAAATGCTTCACAGAGAGCCAACTAGGAAAGAAGGTAATTAGCCGAACGAAGGCTTTTCTTATGATCGCTTGGTTAGCCGTGTTAATGATGGTTCTTAGTGCTGGCTTTGTTATCCTTGTTGTTACGCTCGTGAAGTGGTTTGGTTGTGCCTAGTGGGGTAAGAACTGCATACTACGCTTTAAAGAACTTTCGCCAAAGAGGGAGGGTAATTCAGAAGGGGCAACGAGTCACTAGCATAGATTCAAAGCTTATTAAGTACTACCTTGAAAGGGGTTTTATCCAAAAGAAAGTTGAGCGATTGAATGAGGACAATACTTCTAAGGGGTAAAACTTTACGAATCTCAGCTAGTGAATGCTGGTATGTTATGAATGAGTCTAGGGACTTAAAGACCTACACGGCCTCAGATGATCAAATAAATCACGATTGTGGGGTCTATATCTTTTGGGGATGGGATGACAAGCCCATTAGGATAGGTAAGGCTGTTAAAGCTAGGAATAGGGTCTTAATGTATGGGAAAGATAAGAGGTTGGGGGGAATGCCTGAAGTGGTTGATTCTTGTCAGCACGTTAGTTACATAAGGTGTGAGGACAATGAAGAATCTTCATTATTAGAATTACAATTAATCCAAGAATACAAACCTAAATTCAACACACAATGCCTAAACAAGTAGACCTTACAACGGGCCAAGAAGTACCGTTAGACCCCAAGGTAGTTAAGATAATTAAGGACGAGCCCGTTAGTATGGATGACTTCGTTAAGTCACTTGACGAGGACGAAGAAACAACGTGCAACCTGGACGATGAGGACTGCGAAGCTTGTGGGTCGTAAAGTTTTTTTTGTGGTTTAGAAATTCTTTCTATCTTAGCCCCATCATAAAACAACAACAATGAATCACTTCGAAAAATACATCAGCAACAACGAAAGCGAAGCCGTTGAATTCTTAGCCTCTAAGGGTGCTACTGAAATAGAACAGAAAACCGCACGTTGTGGATGTGGAGAAACCCACGGGGTTAAAGGCTATGATCAAGACTACAACTTAATAGGTGTGGTTGCAGTTTGTGAGAACTGCGGAGAAGACCTTTAAACCCCTTAAGCTTAATCGTCACTAAGACCCTTCGGGGTCTTTTTTATTCTATGACGTTTACTAGGCTAGTGTCTACCCTTACGCTATCGCTGACAATATAAACGGTGTCGTGCGGTAGGTGTTCCACTATGTCCTTTTCTAAGGTGGGAAGGAAGAACTTAACTTCGATCCACGCAAACAAAGAGAAAGCAAGGAGCGCAATGATAGCAAATTGAAGACCTTCCCAAAGTAGCTTGTTCATCCTATCTTATTAAAGAATTTGTCGTAGAACGCTTCTACTACTTTCAAGCCTCCGAAGCCTACGATAAAGGCCGTGCCGTACTGAGAAGACCCCGTTAGGTTGAACCATTCAATAAGGACGGGAGAAAGGTAGTTAGCGGCCATAGTTCCCGTGACCACGGCAAGGAGTTGCTCCTTTACACACCTCTTTTTTTTGACGGTTATAAGCGATCCAAAGAAGCCCCCAATCATCAAACCGATATTTATTCCAAGTTCTGATAAACTCATTAGTACATCCAAATTACGTCAGGTGATTTATCTAGGTCAATATCCAAATGAATGAAGGTCTTGGCTACTCCTATTCTGTCAAAGCCCAGCCTTAACGCTTCGTCTAAAATCGTGAATCTCTTAGCGGACTCGGTACAATGAATGTCCACGGCTAGGCCCTTTAGGTGACTGGAGTTAGGTGAACCTCCAACCGCCTTATTCCTTGCTTCTGTTCTCACTCCCGAATTGATCTTCAGCGGAAACCCACAATTGCCCCTTAACTCATCTAGCATAGTCAAAAGACTTTCGTCCATCAACTCACCGCTACCAGGTTTGTCAGGGCTATCGAATTCTTCTAGCTTAAAGTACCTCACTATTCCAATCTTCTGTAAGTTCCTCTACTAAAGTTAGGCGGCTCTCTTCATCGGGTTCGGTGCTATGTGCAACAATTGCCCACTTGCTCCCGTCAGGGTGTTGGCGTGGGTTCGCCCAGTTGGAAGTAATAGACCCCTTGTACTGCTTCGCCTCGTTTACCTTTTGGTTGTACTGCTCAACCTCTTCGCGTGTTCCGATGTACCAACTCATGGCGTGTAGATGTCAAAGTGGTCGTTGATGTTCCCCTCGATGCCCGTGCGGTTGCTACTTTGGTCGGAGGTAAACAGAATAATCTCTTGAAATTTACCATCGAACGCCCTATCGTTGCTATCGAAATTATAGCCAATCCACAAAGGTTGATTAACGCTGCACGTTCCAATAGGCGCAGTTCCCGTACTTACGTTGCTAATGGTTTGGTCAAGTGACCCATCTCTATAAGCCAAAATTTGGCTCTGCTCAAAGAGTAAGGTCGAGAGTTCTTGAACTATCACCGAAGTACCTTGCCCTGATGGGTTTTGTATGGCGTTCCCATTTGCTTCAAACAAAGTATTCGGGCCATACGCTGAACCACCTCCTATTTGTTCGTAGGAAATTCCATCTAATGTGCCAACGGCTCCATTTGGTCGAATTCGTACAACTGAGCGAACTCCTGATGCCGCTTCGTTTTTCTTGACAACAAAGGAGGACACATTGGTAAAACTTGTGTTTATAGCTGCGCTTTGGAGTCCATTATCTACCCCGTCAAACTGAACTGCCGCCTTGCTATTCTCTTCTACAAGCGTCCCCGCACTTACTACAAGTGGCTGCTCGGATTCGGTCGCGTTGGTCGCATCGTTGCCGTTGCCAGTTTGATCGTAGAAGGTTGTTACAAAACCGTTGTCTGTGCCTCCCGTTCCTACAAATGCAAGCAGAGCCGTACTATCCAAGTCCCCATTTGAGTCAAAGCCTATATCTTGCTCCGTGTCATCGGATGACCTTCTCACCCGTATAGCGTTGTTATCCTCACCTATCGTAAATCGTCTCAGAGAGTAGTAAGCCGTAACGCCTGCGAAGTTGTCCCCGAATTCCATTAGCGGCGTAGCTGGTGAACTTGGCCCCGTAAAAGTTGTCTTTATATAATCCGCCGCCGTTGCTCCTACGTTCAGCATAGCACCCCAGAAGTATATTCTTCGTGAAACTGCATCCGCTGCGTTCTGAATCATCATAGTAAACGTGCCGCTATTTGCAGCCGTGAAAGTGAAAGAATAACGCCCAGTCGTTGGGCTCCAAGTGGCCGAAGCCGTAAACGCTCCAGCACCCCCACTACCTCCGACATTGTCATAATAGCGAAGCCTAAAAGGTTGCGTTCCACTTGCTGCCCTTGCCCATACGCTAAAGGTGTATTCTGTGCCTGCTACAAGTGTAACATCTTGCCTAATTTTTGCGCTCTTAGACGCTTGAAAATCCAACTGATCGGCCGTCTGTTCTGTTCCTGATGGGTTGTTTACCTGGTCAGCGTTTACGGCGTTCATTAGGTCTTGATTCCATCGCCCTACACCCGTGCTGCCCAATTCCTCAGAGCCTAACAAAAGGTTAGAAACCCCACCGCTCTTAGACTTGTAGTAATGGTAAAAGTGGTTCAGATTCATAGGGCTAAAATAAGCCTCACCCTCTGCCCCCTAAGAGTCTGTCAATAGCCATATTCACGACCTTAATACCGAATAGACCAGCAAGCCCCCACATTAGCCACTTAGACCACCAAGGACGATCTTCGTACTTAATTACGGGAGGAAGTTCAATCGTTTCTGTTATCGTTATAGTGTCTGACCTACACTCACCCTCAACCCTCAAAGTGTCGTGAATGCGTCTAATCTTAATTCTAAGGCGTTCTTTCTCTATTGTAATGGTATCCATCGGGAGAGCCACGAAAGTCGTTTCTGTGCGTTCTAAGGGCGTAATAATAACCGTGTCCACCACTTGCACTATTTCGGGCTGGATAATCGTAGGGTCTTTCTGTATTGCCTTTCTTAGGTGGAAGCTGGCAGAACAAGACGTTAAGGCCACTAGACAAATAAGGCTAATGATCGCTAGAACCTTAATTGTGTCGGGGTTGGGTTTTGTTATTGTCATTCGGGGTCATTTGGTAAAGTGCCAGGGTCACCGTCTATCCTACCTGGAGGGCCAAACCACGAAGGGCCACCGTCATCCTTGCTAGCAGTAGGGGCGTTAGGCTTGTCGGTTACGGGTGTGTTGGTGACTTCGTTAGAATCGTAAGCTAACCACGTTTGGTCAAGGAATCCATCCCTAGCGAAGAACTTAGAACTTAACACGAGGTATTGAACCGTCCCCGAAGAACCCAAAGGAAAGCCAGCCCCCGTAATGGTACGACCAGCCAACGTCAGGGAGTCTATAAACTTCATATCGGGACGCTTAACGGGCTTTTGATAAATCTGAGCGAACTTCTGAAGTAGGTAGGTTATTAGTGGCGTGTCAGGTGTTCCCGTGCCGTCAGTCCAGTTCTCGGTATCGTTGTCCCAATCTGTCCCATCATACACCCTAGCCTCACTAGGTACGTTCCCCCTTTTGTCGTTTATGTATAGGTTGCCGACATCCTTCACGAGCGTGCTAAGACCCGTTTGACCCGTGTCAATGGAATGGACGAAAGTATCCGATTGCTCGTTATACGCACTTCTAACGGTTGTCCCTTGCTTCTCGTTTCTAAACCCTCCAGCGATCTTCTGAGCGTCCGTAAGTGTAAAGTCTGTATCTACGTTCGAACTAGATATAACGGCGTTTGTGTTCTTCTCTAGGGCTAGGAATTTCAGTTGAACCGTTACGTTTCCCTTGCCTCCGCTTATGTGTACCACGTTTCTAACTCCCGTGTCCCTAATGGGTGGGTGCATATTGGTTCTAGAGGCCCAGCCGTAATTCTTCCCAACTACTAGGGTTTCATTAGCCCCAAGAACTCCATTTAAGGGCATATCAGTAAAGTCGGGGTAAGGTGGTTCGTGACCACTAGGAACCGTGTTATGTGTGCTGAAGAGGTTAGTTAGCCCAAGTGTAAACCAACGCTCGGTAGTGTCCCAAGAATTCGTATAACTAAGAACGTCCCCTAGCTTATTATGTAGGCTACTTGTTTCCCTATATGGCCCCCAGTAGTACGTTTGAGAGTTGTAAACCGTTGAAACCAAAGCCCTTAACTCTACCCAACATTCTTGGGCAAGTGCCTGAAGGTTCTTCAATGGGTAGCATCCAACTATAAAGTCAAATGAAATAAAGCCATTGTCATCGGTTGAAAATGTACCCGTGTCTGTGTTGCTCGTTAGGTGCTGGTCAGGGTTTATGAGTTCTTGCCCGAACTTCTCACTTAAAACAATTAGGTCAGCCGCTTGCTCAAAGCCAACAGACAAATCTTGAAGCTTGGTATTCGTGAAGCCACTCCCGAAGGTTCTAGTTCCGAAGTCTACCCCCGTGTAGTCCCTTGGGTCATTCGTGTTAGTGTGTAACTCAAAGTAGTCCCGATCAAACTTCCTAATGAACGTAGAAGTAGCAACGAACATCTTAGGAATAGGGACAATCTCAAAGCTTCCGTTCATCATCCTAATCTGAGAATGAAAAGCGAACAAGATTCTTTCCAGTACCGAATCCCACGGCCTACCCTCAAAGATGGAACCTCTGTCCCCTACGTCTTGCCAGCGTCTATAAAATAGCGGCTTAAAGTCTTTAACGGTGGTTTCTGCTAGGGTGTCGAACTGAGTGTTGTAAGCCCTATGGTTGTTTGCTCTAAGGTCTACCGCACTAACTAGGAAGTCTGTCCCGTTGGTTAACTCTAGTGGGTCTACCTCTCTGAGCATCTTAACAATCGCACCAGCGAAATTACTAGGGTGTTCATCTATCTCCCACGGTGTCCCCGAAGCTATCTCTTTGAGTTTCCCTAGCCCACACATTGCGGTGACCCTGAAGACGTATGGCTTATGTGTAAGGTCGATATTTACCCCATCTTGGTAGACCACACCGCACCACATTAGTTCGGCATCTTCGTAGACTCGGATTCCAAACCTATCGTCTTGCAGTTCCATAATGTCGGACGCTAAGTCCTCTAGGTCGGGCAAATAGTCAACGTCCTTAATCATTATGCCCATTGATAACGAACTGCCTTGTATGGGGCTTAACTTGTCCCCTGAGCCGTATTCAATGGTGAAGCCGTCACGGTCTAACTCAATGTTTCTAGTGGGCGTTATCACCCCATTGTGTTCGGTGTCGATAATGTGAATGGTGTACTCCCTAGCGGTGGTGGTAGAAGTAAACTTAGCCTCTGCCCTAACCCTAGTGTCTGAAATGATCGCCATTAGTTGTAACGGGCTATTGTGTTATTTGATCTATTGCGTGAGGTTTCAAGGTCTGAACCTTTTATAGTCATACCGATTAAGCCCCCTACTAAGCCACCTAAAGGCCCAGCCATTGCACCGATTTGAGTACTTAGGAGTTGTGTTATCACCTGACCAATAGCATTAGAGAAGATAGCGGAAGCGTCTTGGGTTCCCCGTGCGGCATCTAGCAGACCCTGGGCAAGTCCACCAGCGGCAGACCCAAAGTCAAACATTGAATCTTCCAATAGCCCATACTCAAGGGTTTCGGGGTCATATCCGTACTTGGACCTTAATTGGTCTAGTCTGAATTGTTTCTGCCCCGATGTTCCCGACCTAAAAACTTCTTCAAGGAACGGCTCATCTATACCAGCCTCTTCTTCTATTCCGATATCAGCCAAGTCAAGGCCATCAACACCGAACTTTTTAAACTGCTCCCTCTCCCTTCTGAATGCTGCTAATTGGTCAGCTGACAACTTCCTATTACCTTGTAGGAATCTTGTGACACCGTTCATAGTGTTAGCGAAGTCAATCATTTCCTTCTTGGCCTTCTCCCTTGCCTTTAACTCTTCCTTGCTTAACTCCTTAGACTTCTCATCTTCATCTTTCGAACCAATGGGAATAGGCATCCCCGTTTTAGGGTCTAAGGTCGCTAGGTTGAATCCAGCCGAAACTGGAACGAATGGCTTTGCTCCCGTAGGTATCTGACCCATTGGAGTAGCCCCAGCCTTTACTGCCGCTTCGTATGTAGCCGTATTAGCCGCAGTTATCCTAAGTTGCTCGTTGTAATCTTTCTGAGCCTTCTCTAGTTGCTTAATGCTATACTCCGTGTCTGTCCAAAACTTGAGTTCATCAACGGGCAATTGATCCCAAGTACTTATAAGAACCTCCGTGGTTTCGACTATGTCCCCTAGTGAACTAAGAACACTTTTCCAAATGGAAGACTCGCCAATTGTATTAAGAAGGCTATCGAACTTGTCCCCAAGGTTAGACACGCTACCGCCTAGAGTTTCAGAGATTGCAGCCATTGAGCCGCTAACCCCCTCAAGGTCACCTAGACCCTTAACATACTCCTCAATTGCCTGAGTGGTGAAGTCTACGGTTGTGGCTTGCTCCTTAAAGGTGAATGTAACCTTGTCCCCCTCCTTGGATGCTTTAATGCCGAAGGCCTTGAGGCGTTCGAATTCCCCCGTTGTTGCATCTGCGACTGCTTCTGCTAACTGATCAAACCCTTGACCCACGGAACTAGCTAGGTCACCATATTGGCGCATTGCCTCCATTGAGGGTTTGAGGCCGTAGTTAGTGAGTTTAACAAAAGCACCCGACAACTCAGCGACACTAAAGGGCGTTCTAGCCGCCATATCCTTAATGTCCAACAAGGCTAGTTTAGCCGCACCACTAGAACCAAGGGTATTAGTAAGAACCGCTTCAAACTTCTCAAACTCAGACCTTACCTCAATGACCTTCTTGGAAAATGATATTAAGACTTGAGCAGAAAAGGCCACCGCTATCGCTCCCCCGATTTTCTTCATTGCCCCACTCATAGAGGCCTCCGACTTCTTGGAACTGCCCTTAATGGCTTTCTCCATCTTAGCCAGGTCGCTCTTCAGGCTGGTAACGTCAGCGGTAATCTTTACATTTAGTTCTTCTACGGTCATACGACAAAAGTAGTTTTACCCTTCTTGCCCCTTATTCCACGCTTCTAATACCTTGGCTTGTTCCTCAAAGGAAATAGCTGGTTTGTGGGGGTCACCGTCAATAAGTGGTATCTCTAGAATGTCCTTTGCTTTAACAGGCTTCTTGACGTGTGGGTTAATAAGTGCAGCCATCATATTCCGCCAGCGATCATCTTCCCTAGACATACGCCTATTCACCCCCTCTAGCCGATAGATGAACTCTTTGAATGTGGTATTGTAAAAGCGTTCTAACGGGAGGCCCAGGTCACCACACCAAAGAGCCTCTGCCTTGTCGAAGGTTAGTCCGCTACCTCCTTTCCCCCTTCCTTGTTCTCTACCTTTGGTAAGGACTCTAAGAACTCTTTAAGGGCGTTGCCCATTAGTTCGGGGTTGGTCTTGGCGGTTTCCAAGAAATCATCTTCTGTGACCTCTAACGGCTTCTTAACGGACTTCTTGTAAGCTAGGTGAGAAGAGTACATAAAGGAAGCGATCCGCTCCCAGTCCTCTAGTTTGAGTTGATCACCGTTCTCCCGATGGCCCGTGAAGAGTGCTACTATCTCAAATAGGTCAGCCATTGTCTGTTCGAAGGTTTCCAATCCTCTAAGCTTGCCGTACTCAATAAACGCCCTATTCGTCCAAATGAATTCTTCAATCTTCATAGTAGCTTCCTTATTATCGCTTGTACTCTTCTAACTATCTTATTCTTATTGTTCTCGAACGCTGGTCTTAGGTATGGCTTAGGCCCTCCATTTGGCCCCGTTCCCGTTGGCTTACCAAACTCTATGTAATTAGCATAAACCGCATTGCTACCAATCTTGAAGCCGTCTTCTATCTCGTTGGTTAGTATTGAGTCTTTAAGGAAGCCATCATCCACGGGGACTATTTCCCTAGCCTCACTCTGTATCTCTAACGCACTTGTAGCCAACTCAGCTAATACGGCATTATAGACGGCTATCTTAGCCTTAGTCAGCTTGCCCCTTAACCTCTCGTCTTGTACATCAACCCTAAACACTAGTAGCGGTAAAGGTGACCATTCCAGTTAGGTCAGGTGTAGGGAAGCTTTCCACTCGGTACGTTGTGCCCCTCCAGCTAATAGCCTTAATAGACTCGCTACCCGTGGTGGTTACCTCCTCAGAAGAATAGTCCGTAGCGTCCCTCATTGTAACGACAATAGAAGCGTTTCTAGAGGCGTTTGGGTTCTGTTGGGTGTACCCTGTGGATTCAACTTGAACGTCTGCGTACTGCTCTCTTAACTGCGTTAAAGCGGTTGTGAAGCCCCCAATCTCGTCCTCAGTATTGGTTTCCGTATAAAGAATTATTAACTCTCTCATCCTTACCTATTTAAAGTTAAGCATAAAAAGAGGTAAATCTCCTATACCCCGACAAAAGGTTTTTAACCGTGAATTCAGTTTCTGAAGTGATGGTTCCCTTAATGGTTACCTTCCTTTCGTCATAGAGTTCTGAGGCAATTAACAAGATAGCTTGTTGGATAGCATCGGGTAAAATTGAGGGTGTTGCCGTATAGGTAACTTCTATCTCTTCATATCCTGTATCGACCGAACTGACCACGAGCGTATCATCTCCCCTAGTCCTACTCGTTAGCGTTGTGCTATCCCCATTCTCATCGTAGCCCGTAACAACGACACTAGAGTAAGACCCATCCATTAGGGCAATAGGTAGTTCAAGGTGAAGCTTAGAGTTGTTGATCTCGTCTGTGAAGTCTGTTACTACTACCTTAACACCAATGACCTGGTCGAAGGCGTAACCCGTGTATCTCATAACGTATTCACGAGCGGAAGACAATAGGGCAGATAGTAAGTTCGTTTCCCCAGCGATGTCAGGGATTCTAGCGAATAGCTTTAACTCTGCTGATGTTACCCCAGTTTGGGCTGAAGTGCTGGTTATCTTAGTGCGTGTTCTCATAGTGCTAAAATACTACCACGAGCGTAAGACCTATAAAAAAAGGGGCCGAAGCCCCCTGAGTCAAAACCTAAAAACCTATGCTGCTAAGATAAACAAAATTTCTAAACCACAAAAAAGGGGGCCGAAGCCCCCTAGAAGATAAGTCACACGAATTAAGCATCAGCTTCAATTACGGTAGTGACGTTAGCGAACGTGTCAACGAAACAAGCGTCTGAATGGAACTTAGCAAAAGCCTCGCGCATCTCACCACGGACAGTAGTCTCGTTAGTGGTTACGTTAGTGCCGTCTTGCTCAAAGAACCTTACAGAAACTCCCTCACGCTGGAACAACTGACCGACATTCTGTGAATCCATCACATAGAACGTGTCACTAGCTACGGCTGAAGACTCCTGAATTGGGAGGCCATAGATAGTAGGCGTGTTGTCAACGAAGATGACAGGGGCGGTATATTGTCCCTGAGTGTCACGAGCGTAGGCCAACTGAACCAGGTCGGTAGGATTCATCATAATAGCGTCAGGAGCGTAATCGCTAGACTTCAGAAGACCGATAGCCGCCAAAATACAATCGTACTTAGTCGAAAGACCGTTAGCGATAGCATCCTCAAAGGAAGTACCCAGCAAGTCAGCATCAGTCAAAGCACCGCTAGACAGACCATAGAGGTTAGGAGCCGTTCCGTTACCAGTCAACAACTGAACATCTTCAGCGTTGTAGATTTGTCGTGGGAGTTCATACGCAAGGTAAGAAGTGATCCCTTGGAAGTCAGCCAACATCTGATTGGAAAGACGCATATAACCAGCGATAGTCTGAGCGTTGTACGTCTGAAGAGCGAAAGTCTTGTCGACTTGTTGCTTTGCAGAACCTTCAGCTACTACACCAGCCGCGTCAGTAGATGCGCTAATGTCGGGGA
>Ga0208899_1001352_pt1 | contig 17338 bp, 22 predicted proteins | sample VirMetDEL_Nov_24_FD_184518 | JGI IMG/M metagenome (GOLD analysis project Ga0208899, IMG submission 184518) | Aqueous microbial communities from the Delaware River and Bay under freshwater to marine salinity gradient to study organic matter... | ecosystem: Environmental > Aquatic > Marine >... | reverse complement strand
CAGAATAAGGTCAGGATTACAGCATTGACAGGCAACAACCTGAAGGTGCGGGTAGTTTAGACAATGGCTGCTGAAATAGTAGCAGCAGTGGCGGCAGCTAATCAGGCATTTAACTTTATTAAAAAAGCCGTTCATAAAGGACAAGAGTTACAAGACCTAAGCAAGGCTATAGGAGCTTTCTGGGACGCTAGAGAAGAGGTTAGCATCTTAGAGCAAAAAGCAACAAACCCTAGCAAGATTCAAAAGTTGTTTGGAGGACAGTCTATAGAAGCTCAGGCATTAGAAGTGACTCTACAGAAACAACGTGCAGAAGACCTAGAGCGTGAGCTAAAAGATATATTTTTATGGACAGGGAATGGTCATCTTTGGACTGAAATGATACGCGAAAGGTCACGTATAAGAAACGCTAGGATTGCAGCAGCTAAAGAGGCTGCACAGACCAAAGCAGCAATGATAGACATAGCTATAATTACAGGAATTGTAACATTGTCTATGGTTGTAGTTTTTGCTTTTACTAAGTTAGCAGTAGGATAATTAAGGGATATACATGACTTACTTACAAATTATAAACAATGTGCTAAAAAGGCTTCGAGAAACTGAAGTCAGTACTGTTAATGAGACTGATTATTCTGCTTTGATTGGTGCGTTTGTTAATGATGCTAAACAAATTGTAGAGGCTGCACACAGCTGGTCTGCTCTACGTACTAGCATAGAGTTTGATACAGTTAACGGTACTTCTGAGTATAGTCTTACAGGCGCTGGTCAAGAAACTGAGATCAGAGACGCTTTGAATAAGACGTCTAACAAAAGATTTAACGCACGTAATAGGACATACATGAACAATGTCTATCACTTGCGTACTCCCACGTCTGGGCCTCCTACAGAGTTTGCCTTTAGCGGTGCTGACAGCAATGGAGACATCCAAGTCAAAGTGTATCCACAGCCTGATGGCATCTACTCTTTGCTGTTTGACGCCTTTGTACCTCAAGCAGAGCTGTCTAACGACAGTGACAAGCTAAAGGTTCCATCAAATCCTGTAGTTCAAATGGCCTTTGCTATGGCTCTTAGAGAGCGTGGAGAGACGGGTGGACAGTCAGCAGCAGAGCAGTTTGCTATAGCTGACTCTATACTGGCTGACGCTATAGCCTTCGATGCTAACAAGTATCAAGAAGATACTACCTTTATGGCGGTCTAATATGGCTCAAAAGCTACAAAGCATCACAATTACAGCTCCAAGCTATGCTGGGATCAACACACAGGACGCTCCGCTGTCTCAAGACCCCACATTCGCTGCTGTAGCTGATAACTGCATTATTGACAAAGAAGGCCGTATAGCGTCTCGTAAGGGCTATGAGATGGTGTCTACTAATGGCTCCTCTGTGCTAGGCAGTTCTGATGGTATTAAAGCAGTGTATCAGTATAGAGATTCTAATGGAAATACAGAAATACTGTCTGTAGGTAACAATAAGATATTCTTAGGCGATACTACTTTAGTAGACTCTACTCCAGCTTCCTATACAATAACTAGCGATGATTGGAAGATAGTAAACTTTAATGATCATGCGTACTTTTTTCAAAGAGGGTATGAGCCTTTACTTTATACAAACTCTATAGGCAACATAGAAGCAATGTCTACTCATGTTCACGCTACTGGAACTCCACCACAAGGCAATGAGGTTCTAGCAGCATTTGGTCGTTTATGGGTAGCTGACTTTGCTACAGACAAATCTACTATCTACTGGAGTGACTTATTAAACGGTCACGCTTGGTCTGGTGGGTCTACAGGCTCTATAGACATATCTGAGGTATGGCCTAACGGGTATGACGAGATCGTAGCCCTATCGGCCCACAACGGCTTTCTAATCATCTTTGGTAAGGACTCTATAGTTATTTATCAAGGAGCTGATAATCCAGCTACAATGTCCTTAGCAGATACTATTTCAAACATAGGCTGTGTAAGCCGAGACTCTGTAGTATCTACTGGTAAAGACTTAATCTTTTTAGATCGTTCTGGTGTTCGTAGCATAGCACGTACAATACAAGAAAAGTCATCTCCTATTGGCGATATATCTAAGAACGTCAACAATGACATTAAGAACCTAGTAGCTGCTGAGACAGGAACCATATCAATGCACTATTCTCCTAAAGAGGCGTTTGTGCTGGTAAATTTTTCTGATCTACAGACTGTATACGTATTCGATACTAGGTTTCCTTTGCAAGACGGATCATATAGAGCGACTACGTGGTCACACATGGCGCCGCTGTGCTTTACCAATCTAGAAGACGATACAATTTACATTGGTAACTCTGCTGGCATTGCTAAATACTTTGGATACGACGACAACGATACATCTTATCAGCTAAGCTACTTTTCGCATCCTCTGAGCTTCGGTGACAGCTCTATTCTAAAGTTTCTTAAAAAGATTAACTTAACAACCTTTGACGGCGCTGAGGCTGTAGTTGTCCTAAACTGGGCCTACGACTACTCAGGAGCTTACAAGAAGCAAGCATATACGCTTCCTAAGAGCAACGCAGGTCAGTACAACATATCAGAATTTAACACAGAGGCAGAATACAGTTCTTCTATTTCGTTAATCAACAGACAGAAGATCAATACTAGCGGTCATGGAACTGTAGTGTCGGTAGGCGTAGAGACTGCTGTAGACGGTAATTCTATAGCCATACAAGAACTTAATATTCATGCTCTATTAGGTAGGATCATATAATGTCAAATTACACGCGAATCACGAACTACGCCAGTAAAGACGCCTTAGTCTCAGGCAATCCTGCAAAGGTAATTAAAGGAACAGAGATAGGAGCTGACCTTGATGCTGTGTCAGTTGCTGTAGCTACTAAGTCTGACTTGGCTTCTCCTACCTTTACAGGCACTGTTACAGTAGACAACATCACAGCTACTGGTACTGTTAACTTGGGTACGGTAGATGGCGGTACGTACTGATGCAATTAAATACCACTCAAATAATTTCTACAGTCATGGCTGGTCTGATAGTTACTGGTATGGTAGCTATAATGACTCAGATTAGCAACTTGACTGTAAAAGTAGAAGTAAATACCTCTCAAGTCAGAGAGCACTATGAGACTGAACGGGCGCGTATGGACGGCTTTGAAAAAGAATTGATAACTCAAGGCACGAGAATCAGCGCTCTAGAAACAATGACAGCTGTCCTGCAAGACAGAATAACACGGGAGCACGGTGGATAAATGATTACTTGGTTGAGCGCAATGTTGGAAAAATGTCAGGATTCTCTGGCTGATGCTAAAGAGTGGCTGGATACTGAAGTACCTGTAAAGAAAAGATGGATAGTACTGGCGGGTGTGCTTTTTGCATGCACTGCTGGTTTGATATTTGTAGTTTAAGGACTGAACTATGCTTTCACTAATCTCTAGTCTAATCGGCCCAGTATCAGGAATACTTGATAAGGTCGTAGAAGACAAGGATCAAAGAGAACGTCTTGCCCATGATATTGCCACTATGGCAGAGAGACACGCGCATGAAGTGGTAAAAGCTCAGCTAGAAGTAAACAAAGCAGAGGCTCAGCACCACAGTATGTTCGTTGCTGGGTGGAGACCTGCTATAGGCTGGGTGTGCTGTCTTGGCATGGCTGGTAACTTTTTAGTGATACCTTTTGTAAACATGACCTTAGAGCTGTTAGAAACTGGTGTAGTAGTTCCTATGATAGAGCTGGACTTGATGATGCCGGTATTGATGGGAATGCTAGGATTAGGAGCTATGAGGACAGTAGAGAAGGTCAAACAAGTAGAAAGGAAGTCATAATGCCTCCAAAGAAGAAAGACCCTAGACTAGCTAGGGCTGGCGTATCTGGCTACAACAAGCCTAAAAGAACGCCTAATCACCCTACCAAGTCTCACGTAGTAGTGGCTAAAGAGGGTGACCAGATCAAGACTATTCGATTTGGTCAGCAGGGAGTATCAGGGTCGCCAAAGAAGAAAGGAGAGTCTCAAGCGTACAGGAATAGACGAAAGAGCTTCAAAGCCAGACACGCTAAGAACATTGCTAAAGGCAAGATGAGTGCAGCGTACTGGGCCAACAAAGAGAAGTGGTAATGGCTAAGAAGGGTCTATACGCTAACATACACGCTAAACGTAAAAGAATAAAAGCAGGAAGTGGTGAAAAAATGAGGAAAGCAGGCTCTAAAGGAGCGCCAACAGCTAAACAATTTAAAGCCGCTGCTAAAACAGCTAAGAAGAGGAAAAAGTAATATGCCAAAGGTAAGAGGAAAGAAGTATCCGTACACTAAAGCTGGCATGGCAGCAGCCAAGAAAGCTAAGAAAGCAACACGTACCAGTAGACGTACCACAGGCTCACGACGCCGAGTGTCTGGAACAGGACGGTAGAGGTATAGTTATGTCTGAAGGTAGCGGAGGTACTCCGTGGTCTAAGTCGCCTTTACACGGGATGTCTTCTGGAATTGGTTTTTATTCTGAAGGCTTATCAGGTCTATTTAATCAGATATTGCAGAGCAGTGCTGCAAGAGCCTATGGTGCTACAGAAGGTATGTACACCGCCACGGAGGCGGCGTTTGAAACAGCACAAAGGGACTTGCGTGACATACAGATGACTGTTCCTCAGGATCAACAAGCAGATGCTCTGGCAGAATATCTACGCAATTCAGGCTATTCTTCTCATGTTGTAGAGCAGACTTTAGGCATACCAAGAGAAGAAGTAGATGCTGCATTGGCCGCTGCTGGCTATACAGTTACTGGTGATGCGCTTCCAACTAATACAAAATCTCCATTAGAGCTGTTGCAAACTGGCCCTATAAAAACTACTGATTCTAGTGATTCTTCGGCAACCTCTGCTGATTCTATAACAGGCGATGCTGATCTAGAGGGTTCTCTAGATACAATTACTGCTGGTCTGGAAAGCTCTTCAACAGCTTCTACGATTGATGGATCAGATACGCTAGGCGGTCTTGTAACTACTGAGGGAACAAATTACGGGTGGGTGTATAACAAAGATACCGATACCTTTGACTATGGTTATTTTGACCTAGAAGGCAATAGAGTAAGCACTGGCGATAGCGTTAAACGAGGCGCGGTGTTTGGCACGGAAAATAAAACATTTAAAGAAGGTGATACTGTTGCATTACTGCCAAGACAAGATGGTCAGTTTTACATAGAACATGGTGGAACAGACAAATATACACCAAAAGCAGGACAAACCATTAAAGATCAACAAGACCAAGATTTTCTTTCAATACTTAATGATTTGGTATCCGGCAAAATTACTTTAGGTGATATGCAAGCAGCAGCAAAAGATATATACGGAGTAGGAACAGTAGCTGCTAACCAAGCTGTAACCAATGCTACAGCAATGATAAATAAAGGAAGCACAAATACTGGAGACGTAATTGACTCAATTACAAACATTGGTGGTCAAGGAAATACTTCTGGATTAGGAGGCGCGACTACAGGTACAACTACTACAGGCACTGATACTACAGGCACTACCACAGGAACTACTACTACCACGGGCGGTAATGGAAATGTTACAGTCATTAACGGAACAGATGGTGAAGACGGTCGTGACGGTGTTGACGGTACTGATGGTCGTGATGGTGTGGATGGGCGTGACGGCGCTGACGGTGCTGATGGGGCAAAAGGAGACAAAGGCGACAAAGGTGACAAAGGTGAACGAGGAGCCTCTGGAGTGATAGCCCTTACTGCTCCTATAGCAAACAAGTTATTTGGAGATCAATTTGTCTTTGAAGACGTGATAAAGCCTGAGTTTCTAGGGCTACTAAATTTAAGAGGGAGAAGATAGCAAATGAGTTTACTAACTGATGCTTTGTCTGGAGCAGCAGCTATCTACGGATTTAACAGAGGCATTGAAGATGTCCAACAAGTAGGTAGAGAAGCGTTACAGACGGCAAAGACAGAAGGACAAGGACTAGCTCCTACTACGGAGTTTAGACCTTTTGCCGTAACGTCTGCTCTAGGAGGCGCTCAAGCTACTCCCACAGGCGGTATGGGATTTAATCTAACGCCTGAACAGGAAGCAATAAGACAACAGCTCACACAGGCTGGTACAGGCCTTATCGGAGGCAGAGAAGCACTTTCTGATGTCTACCGACAGGCAGCTGGTGAGTTTGGTGTTAGCGGTGCTCCAGCTATGGGCAGAGACGTTCTGCTGGGCTTGGAAGCAGAGCTGGGAGGACTTGGACTAGGAACTTCTAGACAACGAGAACAAGACTTGATAAACATGCTAGCTAGCCAACCAGACATGGCTAGACAGCAGCAGATTTATCAAGAGCTTGAAGCTATGCAGGCTCCGGCACGTCAACGAGAGCAGCTGGCTCTAGAGCAGAGACTATTTGGTCAAGGCCGAGGTGGTGTACGGACAGCGATGTTCGGAGGCACTCCAGAAGAGTTTGCCAGAGCTAAGGCTGTAGAGGAAGCTCGACTAGGAAGCGCTGTACAGGCTCGACAGCTGGCAGAACAAGAGGCTGCACGTAGATCAGCACAGACTCTAGAGGCTATACGTCAAGGACAGGCAGAGACAGGTATGTTTGGTCAGCTTGGTCTAGAAGGGCGTAGAATAGGACTGTCTCAGGCAGAACTGGAGTCTAGAGCGCGTCAGGCGGCCTCAGAGCAGGCTCTAGCGTATCAAGCGCAGCAGTTGGGTCTAGGTACAGCTCTGCTTGGCGAGGCTTACAGGCCTCAGCAGGAGCTTCTAGCGACGGTTCAGCCTTCTATAGACCTTGCTAACATAGGAGCTGCTGGACAGCGTCAATTAGCACAGCTGCAAGCTGCACTGATCGAGGCCGGTCTACAGTCTCAAATAGGAGCAGAAACAGCGGCGGCTGGTCAAAGGCAGCAGCAGATTCAGGCTATCAGTAATCTTATAACTGGTAATCGTGAAGAGGGAACTACAGGCCTGATTGACGCTATATTGAATAGAGCAACTAGTCAGGGAAGCCCTACAGCGACAACGTCTGGTTCTTCTGGAGGAGGTTTCTTCCAAGAGCTAGTTAATTTAGGCGCTTTTGACAAGTTTGGCTCAGCGGGGTAGAGAAAAGCATGGCACAGATAGATATTCAAGGATTATTCAAAGACGTCCTGCCCAACGCAGCAATAGAAGACAAGGCTGAAGGCCTACGTCAAGCTGAGCTTTTGGGTACTTTAGGAGGCATGGCTGCTTACTACGCCCCTCAGAGGGAGCGTCAGCTGCGTAGAGCTGCTGGTGGTCTATTTGGTGTAGACCTTCGTAGCGAGGCTGAGAAGGCTCGTGAGGAGCTACAGAAGCTAGGTAGGCCTCAGACTCCTCAGGAACATCAACAATATGCCAATATTCTAGATAGAGTACAGGCTGGCGCTGGCGTTCAGTACATGATGGGAATAGCTCAAGAAGCCAGAGCACAGCAAGAAGTAGATGCTAGGACTAAGCAGGCTGAGGCTAGTATGATTTCAGCTCAAAGCCAGAGTGGTTTAGGCCCGTACAGAGCACAAGACGGACGCACGTATAACACCCATACAGGTGAGTGGTCTGATCTTGGAGAAGGTACTGTTCTATCTAGCTTTGAGATTGAGAAGCTAGACCCAGACGAATACGATTTGCGTTCTTGGACTAGGTTTGAAGAGCTGAGAATGAATGCGAAAACTCAAAAAGAAATCTCCGACGCAACTAAGGTGCTTTTACCAAGAGCTGAGGCTGGTTATGAGTTCGTTCCTGCTGAAGACCAGCTCAATGTCTACGGAGACCAGAAGTATGTTCTGCGCCCTATACAGGGTTCAGAACAATATACTAATGTCATGAAAGACGTTAGAGCTGCTAATGCTGCTGGTAATAGACAGGAGTCGTTATCTAGTAACGTGGTAGAGATAGCCAACCAGATGATAAAACAAATAGATGACGGCGACATAACAACAGGTATTTTTGGAAAACTAAAGGCTTCGATTATAGGCACTGATGAGTATGTGTTTGAAGGCGACGTTGATACCCTTAGAGGTAATATGGGTTACGACGGCTTAATACAGGCTAAACAGGCTTCAGAAAACGGAGCCTCTGGTTTTGGACAACTGACTCAAATGGAATTACAGCTTTTAGAGGACTTGTTCACTAGGATTGATCTCGGACTGCCTAAAGATGAACTGCGTAACAGACTTGTTAAGATTTCAGAAGCCTTCGCAAGGACTAGAGACAACGCTCAGACGAACTGGACTATAGATAAATGGCTAGGAATTGAAGCCCCTCCAGAACAGGAAGATCAAGAAGAGCAGCAGCAGAGAGACGTTCCAGAGGGAGTACCAACAGGTGCTAACTTTGTCCGAACTGCTGAAGATTATGACAGTCTGCCAGACGGTGCTGAGTTTTATCAATTAGACGGCGATGGTAACGTTGTACGGCGGACAAAGGGATAGGGGAAGATAATGGCTCAAGAATTATTCGGTAAGGCGTATCAAGAAGACACAAGCAATGCAGCTAATACAGACTCTGGTCTCTTTGGTCAGCCTTTTCAGTCAGTAGTAGAGGCTGCTCCTGCTCGTCAGACTCCTCCAGACTTGGTAGGCATGACCTTGCCCAGCGACCCTTTGCCTGTCAGAACGCCCTCTCAGGCTCCTACAGGGACTCCTAGCGTCGTTAACTATGCAATGGAAGGCGTGTCTGCGGCTAACAGAGCAGCTCTACAGCTGGCTGACATAGCCACATCACCTCTTCAGTTAGTCCTAAATATGGGCCTCGAAGCGACAGGAAGAGAAGGGCTGCCTACTTTAAGACAAGCCACGTCAAGCACAATAGGCGAGAAAGGATCGTTTGCTGGTGAAGGTCTTATGACTGACATAATGGCAACAACTGGAGAGATGGGTGTCGGAGGCGTAGGCTATGGTATTGGCACTCGCTTCATAGCCAGAACCTTCGATGATTTAGTAGGCACGGTCGGAACAGGAAGTTTCAGCCAGACACTTAACAACGTTCTACAAACTATAGGAAGGACAGGCTCTGGACAAGACTTAGCCTATGGCGCTCTTAGCGGTGCTGGTATAGAAATGGGCGGCGAAGCAGCTGCTAGGATATTTGGCGAGGAGCACAGACTAGCTGGTGAGTTTGCTGGCGGCTTTGCCTTGCCTGCTATATCGTCTGCGGCGCTGTCTGTGCTTCAGAACACAGGAAGACAGCTTTTAAGACAGTCAGGACAAACATTTAGAGATAGGGCGGCTCCGTCGATTGATCGAATATACGGAGCGTCTAAGGCAATGTACGCCTACTTAGACCAAGCAGGGGTTATGGCTAGTATGCCGTCCGTGGCTCGTCTAAAGGGTTCTGTAAATAGGTTTATGAATGATCGAAACATAGACCCTGCTACAGGGGCTGGTATTGTTAACACCCGACTTAATCAACTCCTAAAGGCTGCTGATGAAGGTAAGGTATCTTTTGGCTTTTTGGATGAAGTACACTCTGAGTTTGGTAAGATAGCAGCAAGACAGAAGGGTACGGATCAGGGAGAGCTTGCTAGAGACGCTGCTGAAGTTATTGACGACTTCATTCTAAATATGCAAGTTAACAATTCTGATAAGCTGCTCGGTGAAGGCATGACCGTAGGAGCTATAGTAAAAGATGCTAGAAGCCTGTGGAGAAGGTATAAGCAGGTTAAAACAATGGATAACATTGTCGATGACGCTGCTCTAGACGCTGCTGGTAAGGGTAAAGATTACGTACAAGTTTTAAGAGGTAAACTTACCAACATCCTAAAAAAAGACAATAAGTTATACAATCAGTTTGACGACGATCAAAGAGCCTTAATAAAAAAGGCAGTAGAAGGAGGACGGTTCGAGAACTTTCTAAATCTTGGAAAAGCTATCGGATTCAGCTCTAACGACTTGGTGAGAAATATTTTAATAGGCGGCGCTGTAGGCGGTGCTTATGCTGCTGGTAACTCTACTGTGGGTAAGACGATCTTAGGAGTCACAGCTTTAGGAGGAGCAATGCAAAAAGGGGCCAACCTTCTCTTCAAAAACAACGTCCAACTAATGAGAGGTGTCATGCGGGGTGGAGGAAACGCCGAGGCTATAGTTCAATCATATCTAAAGCACACTCCTATCCGAGACAGGAATGCCAGAGACCTTTCTATACTGTTGATGACCAACACTAGAAACCCAAGCTCTCTAATAAACACTCAGCTACATAAGATGCCTTTGATTAGCGATGCACTGGCATTGACTATAGCTGGTAATAGACTGATAGATGCAGAGAGAAGAGAGCTTAACTTACCTCCTTTGGGTCACAACCTCAACGACACTGTAGAACGTTAAGAATCCTTTGTGCTACCTTAGGATCGTGCTGTTGCAGGCACAAAAAAAGCCCACTAGAGACTTCCATATCTCTAGTGGGCTTTACTATTGCTACACTTCGCAAGCCCCAGCCACACAGGCTAGGTTCTGAGCACCCTCAGTCATGTCTTCGTACTCATTGATGTCCCAGTTAATAGTCTTAGGCATAGTCTTCAGCAGTTCCTTGTACGCTTTCTCATCTATCTCCTCGTAAGGAGCCTGTACATAGGAGTGATCGCTGTAAGGCAGAAAGCTAATTCCACTCACTGTATCAAAGTTATTGTACACCCACTGTCCTATTTCCAAGAACTCAGAGTCCTTGTAGTACACAGTGATTGACGGCTTGTGCTCACACCAGTGCTCCTGTAACACACTCCAGACACGGAGCTGTTCCATAGCCCCCATCTCTGAGGTCGTCACAGAGCGTGCAGGAGCCTTCATAGGGAAGCTGAATACCCAAGTAGCTGGGTTGAACTTATCTTCCTCATACGGGACTCCAGCGTCGATCAGAGCAGTGCTCATAGGGTCACGCTTGTCAGCTCGTACACGTCGGACGTAATACTTGCTGAATCGTGGGTGACACCCTGAGGCGCTGTTGACCAACTGACTCACTGTACCGCTTGGCTTAACGCACGTGATAGCAGTCGACTGATTGATGCCTAACTTAGCCGCCCATGTCTCGTTGACGGCTACAGACAGCTCTCGTGCCTCTGCTAGCAGCTCAGCGTCTCCACTGATCTTGGTGTTGTCCATAACACCCGTGATACTAACACCCAACAACGCCTCGTCCTGTGTGTTGTCAGCCCAGCACTTACGCAAGTACCGGAAGTTAGTAAGTGTAGCCTGTAGAGTGCCTAAGATTGTCGCTATCTCCACCTTCTGTAAGAAGCTCTCTCTGGTGTCGTTACTACGTAGCACGATCTCAGACAGGTTACAGAACTGGTTCGGTCTTAGAATGATCTCTGAACACGGGTTAGTGCCAAAGTCATAGTCGGGGTCTCGTCGTCCGTTCCTTGCCGCTATCGCTTTTGCAGCTGGACGAGAGAACAACCCACGCTCTCCACTCTTACTCTCAAACAGACTAGTCCATTCAGCTAAGAAGCTCTCAAAGTCAGGCTTCTCAGTGTAGCACACGCTGTTGTTAGCCAAGCCTCGATGCGGCGATTCCATCCACCACTCTCCAGACTTAGCCCTCCTCATCCTGTCATCAGTTAAGTTAGACAGGCTTATCAACGCACTGCGCCTCACGCCACCGACTACCACTATATCGGCAACCTTACAGCACAGGTCGTGACACTCGATAGAAGACAGCTTACGTCCTGCTGCCTTCTTGAACACTTCTACGGTGAACTTGAATAGGTCTACCAATGGGTCAGGGCCAGAGGATCGTCCTCCAAACGTCTTCAGAGGCTCTCCAGCAGGCCGTACCTTCGATACGTCCCACTTGGGTACTTGGCCGCTGTACAGCAGCGACACAAGCTCTCTGAAGCTCTTAGCCCACCCTATCTTGCTATCTGCTACCTGTATGACTGTCTCTGTGTCAAAGAACTCCTCAGCCACCTCAGGCATCTTGTTGACGTACTGACGCTCCACACTGAAGCCTACGCCAGTACCGCACAGCAGTATGAACATAAGCTCGTCGAAGGCTCGTGGGTTATCTATCGGGAGATACGAGCAGTTGAAGCCTGCCACGTTGTCTCTCTCCAGAGCCTCGCCAGCTGTCATCAGCGCCCTCATACTGGGCATGACGTCTAGGTTTAGTATTGCAGCCTCTAGCTTTGCCGCTGTCTGGCTGTCTAGCTTGTCACGGAAGAACTCTATATAGCGAGCCACTGTCTCAGGCCACGTCTCACGCCGCTGCTTCTCAGGCAGATACCGTGCGTATCGTGACTTGTGTATGTATTGTTCGTATGGCCCCATGCTATCAGTCATTCTCGTCTCCGTATTTGTCAATGTATTTGTTTTGATACCACTGTGCTTTCTTCAGGTCTTCAAGTCCGTTCTTGTACTTGTGCCTGTGTGTGTACTTGATTACGTTACCAAGCAAGTAGCCCTTGAACTCCTCTGGACTAAGCTGCTGCTCGATATAATCTATACACTCTATATTACCATTGTTGTAGTGTGATGGTTTATTTACTGCGTCTCCACCCAAAACATTCTCCCCTATCTTTTTAATCCTATTCATATTGTAAGCGTCCCACTCAGATGGAGTGATGTCGTCAATACTATCTCTATTTGCCTTCACAGGATGTACCTCCTCAAAGTCTTTTTTGATACGTTCTCTAATAGGAACCCACTTGCCTTTAATAGCCACCGTACACGCCTCCGATGTCCTCAGCCAACTCGTCAGCCTTGTCCTCGATCTTGTCTACGAAACGCTCGACGAGGTCTCTGCTGTCGATCTCTAGAATCTCCAGCAGGCTCACCTCGTCGATTGTGGCTAGTTTTTCCTTCAGCTCCTCAATAGTTAGTTCCATACTTCCTCTCCAAGTAGTTGAGGCTCACCGGCATCTCGTCGAATGAACCGTCCTCTACTTCGTTAAGCATCCACACGCCTCTCCACGATGCGTTAGTTTGTGGGTTAAGGTATCCTTGATCTTCCCTGTAAAAGATACCACCGAATAGTCCAGTAACAGACTTGCCATCAGCTCTCCTAGCGTAGGCGATGTCACGGTCTTGTACGTGTCCCATGACGCAGCTTACCATCTTCTTTGTCACCAAAGCTCTGGCGCTGCTGACAGGACGCCCCATCACGCCACTGGTAAAGTAGTGGCTGTAACAGACCCCATCAATTATAGCGACTTCCAAGAAAGGCACTACCTCCCATCCGTACTTCTCCAACTCGAAGTCGTCGTAGCTCATCAGACCGTCAAGCTCTGGCTGCTTCTCGATGGCACGCTGTATACGCTCCTCGTGGTTACCCATCAGGAACACCATACGAGGCTTCCATATCTGACGATGACCACGTCGCTGCTTTGCCTGAGCCTTTCTGATAGGCTTCATAAACACATCCATAGCCTTTTTGCCAGCTTCGATGTCAGCCATGTAGCGGCGTCCCTCGAATGACTTAGTACCCTTGTCGTAGCTCGACAGAGAAGGCATATCCCAGTGATCTCCTAAGTGTACGATCACGTCAGGCTTGTGTTTGACTGCGTACTCAGCCGCCCACTTGAGATGGCGAGTATCGCTACCCTGTTTGACTTGGGTATCGGGAATAATAAAGTGCTTTGTCATTTACGCTTACTCCGTTCTGATTTGGTCTTGGCTTTGTGGCATTCACTACAGAGGACTTGTAGGCCGTCTTCTTCACAGAAGAGACGCTCACAGAACCCAGCTAGGTCGTCATAGTTCTTCAACGACCCTGCTGGTTCTATGTGGTCTACCTGAGTCTCCTTACCCATAAACCATCCTTTACACTCTGCACACTGATACTCGTACTTGTGACGCTTACCAGTGACTCTCCTCTCCACCTTTTTCTTTGCTTGAAACTTCACAGGATAACGTGAATAGGCTTGTCTCAATGCTGACCTGATAAACTGCCAGTATCGAGACTCTGTCCACGTACCTCCTGCCCTAGTGCGTGGTACTCGTTGTCTCGGCATACCACACCTCCTCGTTACTCCTCTCATCAGGAGGAGACCACAGCTGTCCTGCAAACCTCCTGAGCCAGACTAGCCTAGCGTTCTCTAGCGCCCTGTCACGGCCCAGTTGGTCTACGCAAATGTCCCACATATCCGATTCCTTACGGCAGCCTCCTATCAGCTCCTCAGCGCCTGCTGAACCAACGCCGTCAACTCCGATGATGTTGTCGATAGCGTCGCCTGTCAGGATTTGCTTGTAGAAATTCTTCAAGCCTTCCTCCTCGGTTACGTAGTACTCCTCGTTCCTTACAAAGTTATAGTGCGTCCCTGCCACCTGATCAAAGTCTTTATCGACACTGACAATGACAGGTAAGAACCCTTCCATGCTTGAGGCCTCGGAAGCCGCGATAGCTATTGCATCGTCAGCCTCCTCACCCTCTGTCACCAAAGCACCCCAAGTGTCTATCAGATATTGTCTAACATCTTGTAGATACTTTGGCTTAGGCTTGGTTCGGTTTCCTTTGTAAGGAGCAGTGACAGCCACGTCATTCCTAAAGTTACCTTTACCTGTGAGATAGATTTGATAATCAAAACCAAACCCCTCGTAAGTGAGCAACAGCCCTGCAACAAAAGTGCTACAGGACTGAAGCGCAAAAGAGATGTCTGTCTCTTCCTCACAGGCGGCGGCGATGCGGTAGGCAATGATGTCGCCGTCGATCAGCAGCATTAGAGAGCTGCCTCCATGTCGTACTCAGCTCCTCCTGAGCTAGGCTCGTACACGTTCAGGTCAGTTACGACCATCTTGAGCAGTGATGGACTACGACCCTTACGAGTCTGGAACGACCAATCATAGTGTCCTATGACAGCCTTAGCCTTAGAGTCGTTACCAACTAAGGCTCCGATCTCCTCGCCATGAGTGTCGTAGGCCTTCATTGGGTTATTGGACTTCACAGTGATGAAGTCACCACGCTCGTCCTGCTTGTTCTTAACAGTCAGCCCACGCTCTTCAAGAGCCTGTACTGCTGCTGGAGACAACCCACCAAGATCAACTTGGTACTTATTAGACAACTCATTCTTGTTGTGTAAGTTAGCCCAGTAGATAGTAGCGTTAATAGCAATAGGTTTAACATCAGTAGTCATATAACAATCTCCTTATAGACTATAGTTAACATAAAAAAGTAAATAACTTTACCCCTTTATAAGTATATTATACCACACTTTCAAATATTGTCAAGCACTAATGAGTCTCACTCCAGTTGTCACCGATCTTGTACTCACCGTCCATAGGACACCTCAGCCCCAGCTCCTCACCAGCCGCCCTGATGGCGTTTCTGAAGTGGATGCCGACAGCTTTGGCGAAGTGTTGTGGTGTTTCCACCTGCACCTCGTCGTGTACGTTAGCGACAATCTTGAATGGGATGTCGTTACTACGTAGTGTCTTGACTCCAATTAGCAGCGCCTTCTTCATCAGAACCGCGCCACCTCCTTGCAGTAGGAAGTTAAGAGCAGAGTATGCTTTCCTGATACGTATCCTACGACCGTCCAGACTAGGCAGAGAGCCGCTCTTGTCGGCAATGTTCTCGACCAAGTCCTTGAGAGCCTTGAGTGAGGGTACGTTGTTCAGGAAGTCACGCTTCAACTTCTTACCATGTGTTGCTCCCTTGCCTGCGATGGAGCCTATCTTAGCGTCTCCAGCGCCATACAAGAAAGCGTAGATGAAGGTCTTAGCTTGGTCTCTGGTGTCTAGTCCAGCAGCCTTCTGGTTCTCGCTGTGGATGTCGCCATCAAGGATCGTGCTGACGTAGTCACTGTCCTTCATGTAATGGGCGAGCATCCTAAGCTCCAGACCGCTAGCGTCCACACCGACCAGCTTGTTACCTTCCTCGACAGTCCAGCACGCTCGGCATGCTGCTCCATACTCAGCCTTGACTCTGTCAATGTGTGACATACCGTCGTAGACCTTTCTGACTGAAGGTATCTGAGCCATATTAGGAGCAATGTGCGTCATACGCCCTGTAGCGGCTCCTGAGCTGATTACCCGCCCGTGTACCCTACCATCCTCACCGACTGCTTCCAGCCAGCTAGAGACCTGTGAGGCTCTCTTCTGGACGATCAGATACTCAGCGACTAACTGAGCGTCTGGATGATCTATAGCACCCAGCACTGTCTCATCTACCTTGTACTGTCCTGCCTCAGTCTTCTCAGTGAAGCGTACACCAGCACCCGACAGTCGTTTGACTATCTGCTGACGTGAGCCTACGTTGAACACCTCGACAGAGTCCTTCAACTGCTTACCTGTCTTCTCAGACCACCTCTCAGTCACGATAGGAGGAAACTTAGACTGTAGCTCGTCCTCGATCTGACGCATCCTGTGAGTCAGAGTAGAGTAGAGCTGGTTAGCGTGTGCTAGGTCTATCTTGAAGCCGTTACGCTCCTGTAGAGCCAGCTCAGTAGTCACAGCGTGTTCCAAGTCCACACTGTCCTGACTGAAGCCATCCTCCTCCAGCAGCTTCTTGACTTCGTAGTAGACCTTCGTAGTCAACTCGACGTCACGCTGACAGTACAAAGCCATCTCCTCACAGAAACCGCCGTCGTAGTCTGTGAAGTCACCCTTCGGCCAGTTAAGTCTGTCGCCCCAAGCACGTAGGCTATGACCGCCTTCCAAGCTCGGATTATACAGCCTTGACATGACCATAGCGTCGATGATCCCGATGCCGTCGAACGAGATGCCCCAGAGAGCCTGTAGTAGCGGTATGTCGAACGATATGCCGTTATAGGTCACAACCGTATCAATACCTTCCATAGCTGCGGTAAAAGCCTCAGGGGTTGTTGCAATAATACTACCTCCATCGTGATAATGAATCCCACAGCACCAGATGGTGTCCAGTGTCGTGGTCGTCTCGATGTCAATAGTCGCTATCTTCATAGGCACTCCCTTCCGACACATAGTCATCGTCGGCTTGATCATCGTCCAGCATAGCTTCCTCGCTAATGAAAAAGCAGTAGCCACACAGTTCTACAAAATCCCCAGTGAGCCTGTCACGGGTAGTCATCTCTTTGTCGCTCAGCTGAGCATTACACGCCTTACATCTCATTACAGCGTCTCCTCGTTAGGTAGGATGCACTCAGTCATGCGTCCAGTATCTTTAGTGAATAGTAGGTCAGAGCACCAGCCCGTCTCTCCAGAGAATCGGTTCTTCAGTATCCTCACCTTCGTAGTGTTACGTTCGGTAACGTCGTCAGCCTGACCATTACGCTCCAGACCGATGACGATGTCAGACAGCTGTGCGATGCTGCCAGAGCCTCTGAGCTGAGCCAGAGACGTAGCAGCGCCTTCCTCGTGACCCTTCTTCTCAGGACGCTTCAGATGCGACACAACAAACAGAGCGATGCCTGTCTCCTGTACCACCATCCTCAGCTTGGTCATTATCTCGTCAAGCGCCTTA
>Ga0208899_1001342_pt1 | contig 17429 bp, 25 predicted proteins | sample VirMetDEL_Nov_24_FD_184518 | JGI IMG/M metagenome (GOLD analysis project Ga0208899, IMG submission 184518) | Aqueous microbial communities from the Delaware River and Bay under freshwater to marine salinity gradient to study organic matter... | ecosystem: Environmental > Aquatic > Marine >... | reverse complement strand
AATATGTCAGCGTGTCAAATATGTCACGCATCTCTTTTTCAAACATCGTCCGATCAACAATGTTCTTTACCCGACCAAAGAAGTCGGCGTTGAGACAGAACCCAAGTATCTGTCTGTCAATCGATGTAGGATCGTAAGAATTCATCTCGTTCTTCCTTTGTTAGGTTTTTTAAATCGCGCTGTAATACCATCAGTTTCGTAGGGACATGTCTACATAGTATCTTTACCATGCCTAGTGCCTTGTCGGTTGCGTCTTTGTCGAGGGCAACAAAAATCTTCTGGTAATTAGACAGGACTTTTATATGTTCCGGTAACAGGTTAGTTCCTAAGATTCCAACCCCGCTGAATATATTACTAACAGCACAAGCACTGGCAGCATCTTCGACAAGACAGGCATAATCCATATTTGCCCCGCATATAAAAGGTAACTTACTATTTCCATAACGATACCACTTAGAGCCAGTTCCATTTAACAATCTCCCTGCTGCATCTACAATGTTTCTTCCATCTTTTACCATGTACACTACACGATTTCGTTTAAAATCATAGCGAATATCGGCACGACCTGACAAGTACGCATCGTAAGCATTTACAGACTTTACATAAAGTTCAGCGTCTAAGTTACGAGAAAGGCTAACAAATGTGTCAGGAATAACAAACTTACTTTCCGGTGTATTTACCCTTTGCGTCGGTTTCTTGATTGCAAGTTTAGCAAAGTCACGCGACAGCTTGATACCGGTTCGCCCCGACACGTTACAGTCGGCGTGGAAACAAAACCAAAGACGTTGCATTCCATCGTCGTTTACGCTAAAGGTATTCTTCTTGCCGCACACCGGACAGTCGGATCGATACCGACCCATCGGCTGTATGTCGAGAGATTCAACATACCCTTGTAACCAACTTGGTGATTTCATGTCGGTTTCCTTTTCCTAGTTACAAACTATAGCTGACAAATACCACCACACAAAAATCATGTCAACTGCATTTTTTTGATTGACAACGCTTGACAGGCTGTGCTACTTAATTATTAACCATCCCCATTGGGAGAAACCAAAGATGAATATTAATAATAAAATAAATCCTATAGCTAAGTTACTTAGGGATAAGAAATATGGTTATAAGATTATAGATAATAAAAAACAAAAGAAACTAAATAAACTATCTGAAAAGGAAATCAGGGATGCCAAGACCAAACAAGATTTTGGAACCGACTAAACAATACAACATAATGTTAAAGGTTGAACAGTACGATAAGTTAGCTAAAATGGCTACTATTATGCAACAATCAGCTTACGAACAGGTTTCTGTTGCAGACTTAATTAGGGAATCCGTTGATATCTACATCGAAGCTTACGAGGAAGAAGATGAAAACTAATAAACTTGAAATAGAAATTGTCGAACGTGCGGACTACCAGTGGATGTTATGTGTTCCGGTGTCGTCAGTTCGTATCGGAGAGACTAATCGTGAACTGGTCAAGAAGAAACATTGTGTAGATTATCTGCGGCACGTTGCAATTTTTATTGGAAAAAGTCGTTTCGATTGCAAAAAGTGGCTTGACGAACACGAAAAGGTTGTGGTAAAACTAGGGACACTGTACGAAGTAGCTTAGTACGGTGTACACAAAGGGCTGGTTACCCTTTGTTGTTTCCTTTGGTTGGTTGGGAGCGAGGTCAGATTAATTTCTGGCCTCGTTTCTTTTTGTCTGCATTTTTTCTGTTGACAGGTATTTTTGTTTACGGTATTGGTTACTAATCAACAGCCAACAAGGAGATAACCAATGGCTAAGAAACAAAAGACTGAGTGGGAAATAATGAGAGAGAATCGTCTCGAAATTTGGAATAAGCTTTCCCCAAAACAAAAGGGGGCTTTGAAAGAAGTGGGAGAAGCGTGGTGCAACTTAGAATCTAGCTATCGCGAACTTTGCCATCCCACGTTCGATGAAATCGTTAAGATGGATGATGCTTATCATCGTCTTGCCCTATTCCTGATTGAAGAGTAGGAGATGAGTGATGAGTAATCGTGGCGACTACAAAGTCAGAGTCCGCATGACAACCGAACGTGAGGTAATTGTCAACGCGGATGGTTTCGATGATGCAGAAGCTAAAGCCTTGAGAGAGGCAGTAGCCCTAGTCGATGGGTACGATGCCGAAGTTCTTTGGGCGTTGGAGCATGGAAGCCTTAGTGATTGGGAGAAGAAGGATGGCAACGATACTTAGAACCTGTCTCGCCTGTAACGGTGGCGGCATTGCCGAATACGACAAACCTAGAGTTGATCACGCCAATGGTGGCTGGATAGATAGCACCTATGGTAAATGTGATGTTTGTGATGGTGAAGGTGACCTACACGTTCTATCTGAATTTACCAGCTTGGACATGATGCTGTTCTTAAATGAGGTAGCTAAAATTTTAGAAGATGCCGACATAGTTGACAGCACGTTAGATGACATATATGGTCACGTTAAAGACGCAAGAGATAAGGTGCGTGAATATATTAAATTTCATGGTTACGATGGAGAAGACAGATGACTAAAACCGACACGATATGGCTACAACTAACACACAACGAAGCCAACGCCCTGATGGTGATGTTGGATTCTGAAATTGAAAACACGCATGAAGTATGCGGTATTAGCATACAAGATTGGGAAACCCTAGACCTAGAAGCCTACAAGCTGCTGGCGTTTCACAAGTTCAAAACGTGGTACATGGAGAATTGCGATGGGTAAGGTCAAAGCTTGGGCAATGCAACTAGAGGAAGACTTCTGGTATCTTGCCAACAGTAAGATAGGCAACTGCGAGTTCTTTGGGGAGTTCATGCAAGAGATGGAACCGCACCGCGATTTCTTGGGCTTGCATAACGACAGAGAATATGCTGATATGTTGCGTGAAGCTTGGGACAACTACTGGAGTAAGTACATATGAGCAGCGCAATCGAACCACGATACCCCAACGCGGCAAGTGATCCGCGCCTGACAAACGTTGCTGACAAATGGCGGACACTAAACAGACAAATTAGTGACAAAGACTGGAATGGTGAGCCGGTGACAAATGCCGAACGTGACAAACTAGCCACACTAAAAAGGGAATTGAACGATGGCAAATTCTACACGCCAAACTTCTAGACAAAAGCCTGACAAACCAACCACGCTAAACCCTGCGTATCGTTGCGATGATTGCGGGGAACCGGCGATGGTTCGCGAACCGGTGGGGCTGTCCTGTCCTAAATGTTATCTAAAAAAACAAGGGCAGCAAATAAAAGGGCTTGACCATGCCGGTTATTACCCTTAAAGGTAGGTAATCAACCAACCAACAAAGGAACCCAAACCGATGAAAAACCAAATAGATTATAATGATGACGATACAGCTTATTTCGAAGCATTGGCAGAAATACTTGATGCCGAAAAGGCCAAGCCTATGAAAAAGGCAGATATAAACAAACCAGCCGTGACCATGTATCCGAAATCAGTTAAACTATTATCTGATTATCCGCATTCGGTCTTGAAGCAATCCAAGAATGCGAAACTTTCAAAAGATAAGTTACCTACAATTAAAAAAGGCAAGTTTGCCGGTTATGTTATCTATACCCTAACACTAGAAGAACGCGCCACCTGTCCCCGCTCTTGTTACCATTGGGATAATTGCTATGGTAATAATATGATGTTCGCGCACCGGTTGCAGCATGGTTTCGAATTGGAACAGCGAATATATTTTGAAATAGAAGAACTGTGCGCCACCTATAAGGGCGTCATTGTCCGGCTTCATGTCTTGGGTGATTTTTATTCTGTGGATTATGTAGCAGTCTGGCAGCACCTGTTAACTAAATTTGATAACTTGGCGGTTTGGGGTTTTACCGGCTATGAGCCTGACAGCGACATCGGGCTTGCCCTTCGTGCGGTTCGCGGCGTGTTCGGTGAGCGTTTTTCTGTACGGTATAGCAACGCACCGGATTGGCAATTCAGCGCGAACAGTGCCGACCTATACAAACCGACCAAAGGAAAATCTATTGTTTGTCCTGAACAAACCGGCGCAGCGGAATCTTGCGCGACCTGTACCCTGTGTTGGTCAGCACCGGAAAAACAAATTTTGTTTGTGACGCATTGATATGACAAATTAGCGTCGGTTTTCTAACGTGACAAATTGGCGTCGGTTTCTTTTGGGCTATCTTGCCGGATTGGTTGTTGGTTACCACTGGCGGGGATAGCATCGGGCAAGTTGAGCAGCGGGGCTTGTCCAAATGGGGCGGGGCGGGATTTTTTCCCGCCTCGTTTTTTATCTAGATTTTTTGTTGACCTATCCGGCAGCGGGTGGCATAACAGTTAGGCGGGGTTGTCCCGCTAACCAATAGAAGGAACTTTTAACCATGTTTGATTTAATACCGACTCAATCAATTGATAACGCAAGGGCGAAGGGCAGCGACCTTTCATCTGTACATCATGACGTTTTTGACTGTGCAGTTTATCATGAATTTGCCAGCTTCGAGCCGGTGCCAGTCGAGGCCGTTGTAACTGGTGCCGATGGCATTGTTGAGCCGCAGCGCATGCCATATCATGCCTTGCGTAATACCCGAACTAATCGCGTTGTTGATGTGGTGCCGTTCAATCTGGACACTTACAACCTAACACCTCATGCCGAATTGATGCGGGAACAAGCGCACATTTTGAACGAATCTGGGCTTCGTGATTATCTGGGCAATGTTGAAGTTTGCGACCGGATCTATGAAGAGGGTTTGCGAGTACACCGGACAATATATTTTCATGACCTAGTTGACCGCAGCAAAACCCGATCAGGCCAGCAAGACGATACGCGCTGCCGTTTGGATATCTTTAACAGTGTCGATAAGAGTTGGACGCTGCAAGTATTCAGCGGTGCATATCGTGACCTTTGCCGCAATACGTTGGTTTTTGGTGGATCGAAGGCATATCACCAGAAGCAAAAACATACCAAGAATATGAACAGCGGCGCATTAATAACAAAGGGCGTTTTGGGCTTGGAAATGTGGGATAATCAGCGGGAAACGATGCAAGCGTACCGCGAAATCGGCATGACCGAAAAGCAGTTTAATGATGTGTTGATTGATTCCGGCATGATCGACAAGGTTGGAAAGGTTGCCGCGAATAATGACGAATTGAAGGTAAACCAACGCAAGCTTGCGACCTTGCTCGATCTTTACGGCAAGGAAACACGCGAATTAGGCCAGACGATGTGGGCGGCATTTAATGCTTTGACCCACTGGTCAACTCATTTGCCCGATGCCAATAAGGGGGGCAGGGATGAAAAGAAACGGCTTGATAAGTCGATTGCTGTCCGTGATCTTGTCCAGTCGCAAGCATGGCTAAATCATGCAGGAATGGTAGCGGCATGACATGGCTGAAATCATTTTAATGCTTTACCGGATCGCGGTGCTGGTATTTGCAATAACAATAATAACCGCGTTTTTTATCAACTAAATTTACTAACCGAAAGGAACTAAACCGATGACTAAATTACCAACAAACCTAATCAACGATTTTGCAACCCTTACTGATCGCATGGAACAGGCTATTCGTGACGATGAGCGGGCGACTGTTTTGCGAGAGATCAACGAACGCCAGCAAGCGGCAGCGCAGCGATTCCTTGCGGCTATCTTTGCGGATCGTAACGGCGAAACCTCTGGGTTAAATCTGGGGGATCAGGCGGCGAAAAAGCTCCGGCAGCGGCGCGGGTTTCATTCCGACAGTAAGCTTGGGAAGTTGTATCGGTGCCTTGCCTATCGTAAATATGCGGTAACAAAAAACACCCTGATTCGTGAGTCTGGCATGACTCCGCTGTCTGTTTACAAGGGAATCCAAACCTTGCGCCGTAAAGGGTACAATATCCAGACTGTAGCCGGTCATGGTATCAAGCGCAGATATAGGCTTGCAAGTTAACCGGCGGGCGGCTATAACATGGGGGCGGGGCGATGTTGTCCCGCCTCAGAAACCAACAGAGAAGGAATATAAAACGATGGCTAACAAAGCTTTGAATATCACTCCCGAAACCAACGCAGATGATCTTGTTGTTTTGGATCGTAAACAGCTTGTAATGTTTGCAAAGCAATTGCAGCATCTCAATACGATGATGAACCACCTCAAACAAACAGCCGATTTATTAGGCATCCCCGACTGGGATTTGGATCGAAACAACACGGTGAAAGCCTATGCCGAACAGTTGAAGGTGATCAAAACCGACGAGTAACCGACGCGCATTCCTCCCAACTAAAGCCCGCTTGGCTAGTCCGGCGGGTTCTTTTTTTGCCCTGATCGCAGTAAATATCTTTGCGGGTTGTTATTGCGGGATATTTCGGGCGGGGATAGGCGGTAGGATTGCGGGTTAATTCAACAACGATCAATCCAGCGGGGGGTTATCCATATGACAAAATGACAAATAGCATTCGCGCGGGTGTGGGCGCGGGATGACTACAGCAAAGCCCCAGCAAATACCAGCGCGGGAACTGGTGCGGGGTTTGTCCCTTGGGTATCATTGATGTGGAAAGATATAAATTTGCCCTTGACGGCCGCGCATGGGCCATGCCACCCCCCCGGCATTTGCTATGCAATGTCGACAGCAATTTTACCCTTGAGGGTTATCGGTATGGGAATAAAACCGACGTGTTGGGGACCCCCATTGGGATACTCCCCGTGATCGAGACAAAAAAAGACCCCAAAGGGATCTCCCAATGGGGTACAAAACCGACGTGTAAGGGGTCCCGGTGGGATATGGGGTTATTTCCCGGCGGGTCTTACCCTCATCATACAGGTAAAATCACCATTTGTCAACCGAAAACCGACCCCATTCTAATTTTTTTTTATAAAAAAGATATCCGATACCATATTTCCTGTTGACTTACATACATCTAGGGGCTATACTTGGGTTGTGGGGCTAGATTATCTAGCGCAGTCCGACAAAATCCTATTATTAACCTTGAAAAAGGGACGTGTAGGCTAAGTTATCGGTCCCACATCTCTTTTCACAGGAAACCGACATGCTCTACGAAGCAGCAATCCTTGTCTGCCTGTCGGTTTCGCCCGACACGTGCCACGAACTCACCGACACACGCGGTCCGTACCCTACAAAACAAGAATGTAAGGCTCGTGTAGACGAGATGGGTACGTTTGTTCGTGAAACAAATCTATTTGAAGTTGATATCAAGTGGAAATGTGCGTCGGTTTCGGAAAAAAACGATGAACCTGTTACCCCAGACACACAAGAAAAGGGAATTGACTCCACAACAGGAACAGTTCCTCGAGTTGCTATTTGAAAACGGTGGTCAGGTCACCGCTGCAGCCCTCGATGCAGGCTACTCACGTGGTTCAGCAGCGTGGCTCAAGTCTACCCTATCCGATGAAATCATAGAACGCACCAAGCAAGTCCTTGCAACCAACGCATTAAAGGCTGCTAACCGCGTAATTTCAACGATAGACAACCCCGCCCCAGAGCGTGGAGACGATCTTCGTCTCAAAGCTGCCGAATCGCTCCTCAATCGCGTCGGCGTAGCTAAACAAGAACAAATCAACCACAACGTAACCGCCGTTCACGGCGTAGTTCTGTTACCCCCAAAGAAAGAAGTCGTCATAGACGGATAAGGAGATTAAGATGGGTGCAATTTCAGATTCATTAACTGCTTTTGGCAAAAATATCATGGAAGGATCGGGCAAAGATATTAAAGGTCTTAGTCAATCCGAACTGAGAAAGTACAAAAGCTTTCTTGATAGTTTGACTGCCAAACAAAAAGCTGCTGAACAATCTAAGGTAAGAGGCATGAACCAAGTTGCACGAAATAAATTTGTTCGCAGCCGGATTCAAAACTTTGGTTCTGCTACTACTAAAGAAGTTAAAGCTATGGGCGGACAAGAAAAAGAAGGTGCTTTAGCACGAGGTGGTAAAGTTCGCAGCAATTATGCTCCGGGTGGTAAGGTCTGTCGCGGACGCAAAGCAAACTATAAGGTATAGCTATGGAACTAATACAAAACCTCAAAGATCTGGTGACAGACTTCACCGAAATGAACAAGCGTGATGCGTACAATCACCTCGTTCGCGTCTACGGCGACGATAAAGATATGGTCGAACGTGGCATGAAGCAGTGGAACGAAGCCAACCCAAACACCAAAGGTCGTTCTGCAGAAAAGTCAGCAGAAAAGAACTAAGCATGGCTGAACGTCCTATGTGGCTTCGTCGGGCAATGGACCCGTCTACACCAACAACCTATGCAAATGAAACGATGCGTACTCTCGACTTTGAAGCAGACGGTATAACTTATATTGCCCCGACTATAAGAAGATCACAAGAAGGGCTGGAACGTCTGTCAAATGAAGAAGCAATAAAAGAAGCTGTGAGAAGAAGAGACGCTATTCCTGTCCCAAAAGGAATGACCGGAACAGAGTTTTCAAAACACCTTAGTGATATGGTAGATCAAGCAAGGAAGCATCGTGGAAGAAAAGCAAACGGCTCCAAAGAAACGAGCCGGTAGACCCCCCAAAGATCCCAACGCACCAAAAGCAACGTACCAGCTATCCACCGCTGAACGTGCTCGTCGTGCTGCACAGAAAAGATTACGGACTGCAAAGAAGAAAGCAGCGCAGTCAACAAAGAAAGCTGAAGACCAGAGAAGTTACGCCCGTGAACTGGAGAAGACAATTGGAAAAGTCGAAAAGGCAATCTCTGGAAAGGGAAGCGCAGTTGTCGACATGGGAGATCTCTCCGTTCTACCCGGACCCGTTTCAGAACTCGTCGGTGATTCTGAAGTTGTCTTTCAACCGAACGAAGGCCCTCAAGAGGAGTTTCTTTCGGCAAGCGAACAAGACGTTCTCTACGGTGGAGCCGCTGGTGGTGGTAAGTCGTTCGCTCTACTTGCTGATCCCCTACGCTATTGCCACAATCCCAATCATCGAGGTCTTCTTCTCCGGCGCACACTCGACGAACTAACAGAACTCATAGACAAATCACGCCAACTCTATACGAAGGCGTTTCCCGGAGCAAAGTTCCGTGAATCAAAATCAACGTGGGTGTTCCCGTCGGGGGCAACCATCTGGTTTACCTATCTCGACAGAGACAAGGACGTTACCCGTTTTCAGGGACAGGCGTTCAACTGGATAGGCATAGACGAAATAACTCAATACCCAACACCGTACGTCTGGGACTACCTACGTTCCCGCTTACGCTCTACCGATCCCGAATTACAAAAGAATCTATATATGCGTTGTACAGCCAACCCCGGCGGTGTCGGTGGATGGTGGGTAAAAAAGATGTACATCGATTCTCGCACAGAGAATGAAGCTTTTCCTGCGTACGATATAGATACGATGAAGCCGTTTGTGTGGCCTCAAGGTCACGAAAAGGCAGGTCAGCCGTTGTTCTACCGCAAGTTCGTACCGGCACGGTTGACAGATAATCCCCACCTCATGGCAGACGGTCAATACGAAGCCATGTTGAGATCGCTCCCAGAAGTCGAGCGGAAGAGGCTTCTCGAAGGGGATTGGGATGTGGCAGAGGGAGCGGCCTTCCCTGAATTCTCACGGAGTAGACACGTTGTCGAACCTTTCGATTTACCTACCAATTGGCCTCGCATTAGAGCGGCGGACTACGGCTACGCCAGTCCGTCGGCTGTCCTGTGGGGTGCTATTGACTGGGATAACAATATTTGGGTTTATCGTGAACTATATTCAAAACACTTGACAGCAGAGCAATTAGCTGATAAAATACTAGAAGCAGAGCAATTTGATCCCCTACCTCATTACACGGTCCTCGATGCTTCCTGCTGGAATAAGACAGGCTTTGGGCCGTCTATTGCGGAAGTTATGATGCGGCAGGGTGTTCGCTGGACTCCTTCAGACCGCAACCGCATTCAAGGAAAGATGGAAGTTCACCGCCGTTTGGGTGACGATCCGTACACAGAAGAACCCCGCCTCAGAGTATTCTCTACGTGCCAGCACACAATCAAGCAGCTTGCTGGCATCCCGCTTTCAAAAACCAACAGCGAAGACGTAGATACAAAGGCGGAAGATCACGCATACGACGCACTCCGTTACATGGTAATGACACGCATGAGCGGTTACGCTTCAATTCACCAACAACTAGGCGCAATCAAGAACCACGTGTACAAGGTTCAAGATGAAGTATTTGGATACTAAGCAATGGCAGGTAAAGCAGTAGACTTAAAAGGCGTAGCGTTCGACCCGCGTAAAACTACGCTTGGAGAATTTCTGCAGCTTTATGTTGAAGAAGGTAGAAAGAAGGGGGGTAAGCTAAAGGGCTGGGGCAATAAAGTTCGTAACAATCCAGTTTTTAGTAAGTATCTTAACGAGCCTGTAATTTCTATTTTTGATGTTGGAGCAGAAGTCTCTGATGCAGCAGGTAACCTTCTTGCAGATGCACAAAATGCAGAAACAACTACTGGCGGAAAGTCTTCTCTTCAGTCAGAAATACGAAACATTGAAGATAACGTATTCCCAAAAATAAAAGCTATTGCTGCAAAAGAAAAGTTTGACATAGGTGATTTTGATACCTTGTCAGATAAAGTAGAACGACTTAAAACTCGCGGTAATCGCGTCACAAACAGATATCAGTTTAACCCTACTAAACTAGGTGACCTGCAAGAAGCTTTAGTTGAGCATGTAAAAAATAATCCAGCAGATAGACCAATTGCTAATGCTATTCTTTTGAACTTAGAAACGGCGTCTCGTCCTAGCTTGATGACTGGGCTTTTGTTTACAGACCATCAAGAAAATCAAGTTACCCCTGCAGCACAGTTGCAAGGCGTAAAAGGGTCTGATGGTTTGTTTATAGAGCCTAGCAGACAAGGTGCTAAAGATAGCACTAAGTCTGAACGTCCGTATAGATCACCTCTTTCTAAAAGAGCCGTAGCTATTATACAGGATCAAAACCAGTATAATAGGACTCAACCGTGGGCAAACAGAGCAGACCCTAATCAAGTTTTTCAAATAGAAGCACTAGATAAAAACGGTAAAAAAATAGTACGTCCTATAATCAGTAAGGATGTAACAGACGTATTAAAACAACTTGACGTTCCCGGACTTGTTTTGGAGTTTAGTCCAACAGGCGGATTAGTTGAAAGTAATAAAAAAATAACAGCACAGGACTTGCGTAAACTAGGTATTCAAAACATGAATACAATAGGCATTCCAGCTAAAAATCAAGCGATGCTTCTTTCTCGTGATATCGGTGATATTGCTGCACAAGATATCTATATACCGGGAGCAATTTTTTCAAATCCTGCTGTTGACGATATTAACAAACACAGCAACTTTATGCTGGGCTTGCTAACTCAAAAACTTTCCGGTGGTACAGAAGCTGTACAAGCAGGAAAAGTTCTTTCTCCTAGTACCTTTATATTTGACGGACTAGATACTCCTACTTTTGAAGTATACGATGAAGCCCAAGTTGCAGACGTACCTATAAGAAAGCCGTCTATACCGAAGCCCACTCCCGTTGAAATAGACAAGCCTGATCCTATCAAAGAACAGGTTGCAAAGCTCGAAGCCCAAGATGTACCTGATGGTCCTCCTAATCGGGCCGACCTAGAATACACAGAGGCGGAAAAAGCACAGCTAAAAGCACGCGGGTGGAAACTTCCTACAGCAATAACCGCAATCACAGCCGGAAGTATAGCAACCAGTTCAGACTCTGCAAAAGCAGCATCAGAAGTAGCACGTGATATTGCTTTGGATACAGCAGCAGAACAGGCTGTAAAATTAATTGCAAAAAGAGGACTTTCAAAGTTCATTCCGGGGGCTGATCTTGTTATACCAAGTGCCAACATGGGTATGCAAACACTACAAGAGGGGGACGGTGGACCCGCAACCCCAGAAGAATTAGAAACGGCACGTATACAAGCTGCTCAAGCCGTAAAAGAAAGAGATGCAGCAAGAGTACAAGAAAGTGCGATTCCCTCGCAATATCCAAACACGGATAACTTTCTAAATATGCAACCTTAAATAATGGGAGAATAACCATGAACCTCAACATGGGTGAAGCGTACATCATGGGTGCCGATAAGACATCTGTAGAAGATCAGATGGGTGCAGCCAAGCTATACCGCGAAGGTTTGGAATTCGATACTAAGGCAAAACAAGGTGTACTCACCGAAGATATGCCAAAGAAGATGACCAAAACCGCTGTTGATCCTTCAGTTATGAAGATGGCTGAAGAACGCAACTACTAAGGAACAGACATGTCCGAAGATTATCTCCAGCCTGACGATGATACAGCAGTACCCGTAATTGATCCTTTGGGAGAAATGCCGGGGTTGGCTGGTTACGTACGTGCTCGTTTTGAAGATGCAGAGAACGGAAGATACGCACACGAGCAGCGTTGGCTACAGGCATATAAAAACTTCAGAGGCATTTACGATTCTACAACACAGTATCGTGACAGTGAACGGTCGAAGGTATTCATCAAGATTACCAAGACCAAAGTTCTTGCTGCGTACGGTCAGATTGTAGACATCCTATTTGCTAACAAGAAGTTTCCGCTTGTTGTCGAGTCTACCCCGATGCCAGAAGGTATTGTGGAATTTGCTCACATGGCGACTCCGCTCGATCAAACGCAGCAGCAAGATCCGTACGGCTACGAAGGAGATGGTCGAGACTTACCACCGGGGGCTAGAGAAGCCTCTGCACCGAATATGGGTGCGTACGGTGAAGAGTTCGGAGATGCTCTCGTTCCCGGAAAAGCAAAGGTCGGAGAGCCACAAGTCGAACCTGCAAAAGAACAGGCTCGTCGGATGGAGAAATGTATCCACGACCAGCTTCTCGATACCAACGCCGTCAACGTGTTTCGTAAAGCAATCTTCGAAGCAGCGTTGCTAGGCACAGGTGTAGTCAAAGGACCGTTTAACTTTTACAAACGAGTTCACAAGTGGGAAAGAGACGAAGAAGGAAATCGAAACTACAATCCGTACGAAAAGATTGTACCTCGTATCGAGTCGGTTTCGATCTGGGACTTGTTCCCTGATCCATCTGGTACGACAATGGAAGACTGTGAATACGTTATCCAACGTCACCGCATGAATCGTCAACAGCTTCGTGGTTTGATTCATCGTCCTCATTTCGATGCTTTTGCAATTGAAGAGTCTCTTGCAAAGGGACCAAACTACGAAGATAAATACTACGAAGATACCATCCGTGAAGATGAAACTGAGCCGTACTATCAAGCAAACAGATTCGAAGTTCTAGAGTATTGGGGTACACTCGATGCTCAGATGGCTAAAGAAGCTGGCATGGAAGGCGCAGAAGAGTTGAGCGAATTTGATCAGGTTCAGGTTAACGTCTGGATTTGTGGTACACAGATTATCCGTTGTGTCTTGAATCCGTTCACACCTGCACGAATTCCATTCCAGACGTTTCCGTTCGAGATCAATCCCTATCAAATCTGGGGTGTTGGCGTAGCGGAAAACATGGAAGATGCCCAGCTACTGATGAACGGTCACGTTCGGATGGCAATCGACAACCTTGCTCTGGCTGGCAACTTGGTATTTGACGTGGATGAGGCCAGTTTGGTTCCCGGTCAAAACATGGATATTTTCCCCGGAAAGATATTCCGTCGTCAATCCGGTGTTACCGGAACAGCCATCAACGGACTCAAGTTTCCGAACACGGCTGGTGAAAACATTCAGATGTATCAGATCAGTCGTCAGCTTGCTGATGAAGAGACGGGTATCCCTTCTATTATGCACGGTCAGACCGGTGTAACCGGAACAGGGCGTACAGCAGCAGGTTTGTCGATGCTGATGGGGTCTGCTGGTCTTGCAATGAAGACCGTAATTAAAAACATCGATGACAACCTACTCAAACCGTTAGGAGAGGCATACTTCCAGTGGAATATGCAGTTCAACGAAAAGGTAGAGGACATCGAAGGCGATCTAGAGATCAAGCCTCGCGGTGTTGCAGCCGTGATGCAAAAAGAAGTACGCAGCCAGCGTTTAACCGCACTTCTTCAAACCGTAGCCAACCCGATGCTTGCACCGTTTATCAAGATACCAAACTTGATGAAGGAACTGGCTATCTCGCAAGATATCGACCCTGATAGCCTTGTCAACGACCAAAACGAAGCACAGATCTATGCTCAGATGTTACAAGGGATGATGCAAAATGCTCAACAAGCCGCAAGCGCAGATGCTGGCCCCGCTGCTCAACAGCAAGGAATGGCCCCTAATGGAGGAGTACCTCAAGGAGTACAGGGAAATGATGATTCGGGGCGTGGTAATGGCACAATCGGAGTCGGAACTGCGCCAAGTGCAGGGGAAGCTGGGTTTAGTGGAAATGCTCCTCAAGTTGAAGGATAGCTACCAAGAGGTAATAAAGAATGGCAACTAATATCAACCTACCAACTATAAATATTGGCGGCACATCTACCACAGGTGCTGGTGATCCAACCCGACCATTCTATAGCCCCGATGTCATTACGCCGGAACAGTATTTTGCAGGACCCGTAGATTTTTATAGACAAACTCTAGGTACGGGGATTAGCGTAACTGATCCAACAGAAGAAGAAGAAGAAGAGCGAGAAGATACCAGCCCAAACATCTTCGAGCCGATTGGTGGTGGTGGAGATGATTATCAATCAGCCTTATCTTATACTCTGAGTTCTACTGGACAGTCTGGGCAGATGCCCAGTTACGATGTAACAAACTACGGAGTAGCCGACGTTAATTCTGACGTAATAAACTCTATTTCAGGCGGCAAAGACCTTTCTAAAAGCTGGGAACAGGGTTTCTTTGACAAGATAGGTGATATGGTTTCTGTTGCCGGAAACGTCTTTGAGCAACAAGCAAATAAACTAAAGGATGCAAGTCTCACAGATATATTGAGCGGAGTATCCACGACGGGACCTTTTGGTACACGTCCTAGATCGACTATGGTTCCCGGCGCAGTAGCAGCTATGCCCGGAGTGAGTTCGTTTGCTGGTTTAGCGACAGGTTTCGGTGCATTGAATATGGCACAACAGGCACAAAATGCAGCAGCATACAAGGCGACAAGTGCAGGCGCACTTATGGACGTGAACGGAATGATGGTTAGCCGTGCTCCGGGATCTTTAAATTATGTCGGAAATTTAGGAAACTACTCCAGCGAACAAATTGCAGGGCTAGAAGCGATTAGTAAAGGTTTTGTGCCCGGAACTTTAAAAGCGGAAGTGTACGACCCAGATAAAAAAGGGGGAGGGGCATGGAGTTACGTTACAGGCACAAAGTCTATGCTAGATTCGGACACGATGAAATCTATCGGGGGTACTTACGATCCCGCAACTGGAAAGTTTGTAGATGCGTTTGGACAAACATCTGCAGTGGGAACAGAAAAAGCTGCTAAAGCTACGGTAGGAGCATTTAATAGCAAGTATGGAAGTGAGTTAGGCTGGGAAAAAGTGTCTCAGGTTCGTTCTCAAGTACAAACAGATTTCTTTGGTAAGGTCAAACCCGGAACTCCTACGTTTGAAGACCTGCTGAATGAAGCAGCAATTGAAGACTCGATGCAAAGAACAGGTCTTACACGGACGCAACTAGAAAGGGTTAAAGGTAACAAAGAAGATCGTATTGCAGGGGACTTTATCGTTAGTGGTAGACCCGGTACTGCTGGATTAAATAGTAAAGGATATTCTACCTTCTCTGATTTCCGGGGAAGCAGCGAAGAAGAAGATGACGCACCAGACACGGGTTCAAGCACACCGTCTGCAAACGCCACGTATGATGCAAGTGCCATTTCAGGTGCACCATCTGCTCCCGCTGAAGACCCGTTTGTTGGGGACGAGTACAGTGACAACAATAACGGCAGGGATAGTGATAACAACAACAATACCGACAGTACCGACAGCGGAACTACTGGTGCTGATAGTGCCTATGGTGGTGGCGGCTTCGGTGGCGGTTACAGTGATTGGGCGGCAGGTGGTCGCGTTGGTTACGCCCCCGGCGGCGAAGCAGGCTTTGCCCAGCGTCCTGAGTTCGTCGGTGGTAACCAGACCCAGCCCGATGGTGTCAGCGTAGCAGACGATCAACCTCGCGACGTACAAGAGGGTACGTTTGTAATCAACGCTGCAGCAGCCGACTTTGCCGGACGTGACGATATCGAAAAGATGATTCGTCAAGCCTACAAAAAGGTAGGCGACACTGGTCAGTCGGGTGTTACCCAAGAGGTTGCTATCAACGTGTCGAAGGGTGAAGTTATGATCCCGCCGCACATTGCAAAGGTAATCGGGTATGATCGCCTGAACAAGATCAACAATCGCGGCAAAAAAGAAATTGCCCGTCGTCAAGAAACAGCACAAGCAGCTTCAGGCGGCTTTATAAGTAGATAAGGAATTCGTCGGCTACCCGCAATCATGCGGCCCCGACACAACCGAAGCGGCTACCTACAAGCCAAAGTAGCCCCGCTAACATGAGGTAATAAAATGGCAAAAGCAAGAGGCCACCGTGCCAACAAAGCTAACGATTCATTCGGAACCGTTAACAACGACAGTCTTTACAAAGGAAAGTATCGTGAGGACGTTTACGTAGACGACGACGATGAAAACGTAGAAGCCCAGAGTGAAGCTGACCCCGCAGAGATCGAAGCGGCTACTCAGCAAGGCGAAGCCGGAGACAGTTTTGCACAAGCAAAGCAAAAAGAAGAGCCGGAAGAATCTCACGATTACAAGAAACGTTACGACGACCTGAAACGTCACTACGACGCAAAGGTCAACGAATTCAAACAGGAAATTGGCGAACTTAAATCTGCAGTACGTTCCAATGACGTTGAAATGCCTAGAGGTATTCCAATGCCAAAAACAATGGAAGAGTTGCAAGCCTTTAAGGATCAGTATCCTGATATCTTCGAAGTCGTACAAACTGTTTCTGCGATGCAAGCACAATCTCAACTTTCACAACTGCAAGAAGAGATTGGCGTTATCAAAGAACGGGAAAAGAACTTGGAGAAGCAAAAAGCATACGCCGAACTTCTTCACTTGCACCCAGACTTTGATGAATTAAAAGGTAGCGCAGAGTTCTTGGAATGGTTAGACGAACAGCCAGAATCTCTAAGTGATGGCATCTACAAGAACAATACCAATGCTCGTTTAGCGGCACGTGTTATTGATCTCTACAAAGCTGATAAAAACATCAGCACAAAACCAAAGCAGACTCGATCTAAGCGAGACGACGCAGCAGCGTCTGTAACCCGTCAAGCACCCAAAGAAATCGTTACAAAAGATAGCGGTGGGAAGATCTGGAAAGCTTCACAAATCGCCAAGATGAAAGCGCACGAGTTCGAAAAGCTGGAAAGCGAATTGGACGCAGCACGGTCTGAAGGGCGAATCGACTTCAACTCTTAGAATAAACCTCAAAATGGAAGGAAAAGCAGATGGCTTTTAATCGCGCTGCAGGTTACAATAACCTGCCTTCCGGTAACTTTACACCGGAAATCTTTAG